>Ga0307507_10008250_pt1 | contig 14547 bp, 17 predicted proteins | sample 7_EM_MG_FD_207223 | JGI IMG/M metagenome (GOLD analysis project Ga0307507, IMG submission 207223) | Populus trichocarpa ectomycorrhiza microbial communities from riparian zone in the Pacific Northwest, United States - 7_EM | ecosystem: Host-associated > Plants > Roots > Unclassified | place... | reverse complement strand
GAAGGGCTGACCGCCCGCACCGCAGCCACCAATGGCCGTCCCGTTCACCGGGGCGGCCATTCGCGTTCCACAACGCAAACCGGACTGGTCGGATCCACAGAATGCGAGCTAGGATTCCGATGATCTTGAACCCCTCGACCCGCAGTATCCTGACCAGGCAAAACTGTGGGGCAGGTGGGGTTCGAACCCACGACCTGACGGATTATGAGTGTCCCAGGTCACATCGCAAATAGCCCTTACCAGCGACTTCGGGTACCACCGGGTCATACGACAGCGGCACTAACGGCACCGTCCGCCATGGTTCATGGACACATACATGGACAAATGATCACGACTGAAGCCTTCGCAACGTGACCCATGATCAAGCGTACTCTGGATCCGAGTATCACAAATAATCAAGGCGTGACTATTTGATCTTCGACCGTATACTTGACATCATACCCTTAATCTCGGCAACAAGCTCAAAATCTTGTTGTTGATTGGCAAACTTCTGAATTTGCCTAAGTCTCAAAAGCCCTGCTACCGGCTCAAGCATGGTCGCTCGCCCGGCCAAACCACCAAGCAGCAATCGTAAACCGCCGTTCGTCATCGCCCTTTGCCGCCCCCTTCGAACTTCGCACAAGATGGAAACTCTCTCAAGATCGTCTGGGATTTCGGTGTCACGAACCCTTCGAGCAGTTACCAAACTCAGTTCTATATGATCTTCTTGACCATCGTGAAATATCAGCCTTTCAATACTGTCAGGCATCGAAGGCGCCACCGAAGTCGCAATGATAAAGTTGTCGAACTCAGGCGTTCCAGGGAGATCCACGGAAATTGGCGGACATCCAAATACGGTAAAAGTAGAGTTCTCGACATCAATCTTCACTTCCGGCTCCACCCAACCCGCCATTATATAAGCGACTTGACAAGACACATCCAGCGGAAACGAATCGATTCCACCAAATAGACCAGGCGCATCGGAATTAGTGGAAAGAGCACCTAGATAGCACCCGACCAGAAGTCCCAAAGTAGTTATTTGTGCCGAGATCAGAGAGTCCGCCAAGTCTGCGCCGCTCATGACCGACTTTACATTGCCATTGTCTTTTAGAACCTCCAGAAAAATTCGATCTTTTGATATTCGATAAGACCTATGCGCCTTGGCGTTCCTGAGATCCACACTAAGCCCAGAAACAAGCCGTTCCCAACCTCCATTTTTAAGCAGCGCAATGGCTCCACTTGCCCCACCCTCGATGACACGGCGATACCCCTTATGCACCAGACAACTGGCCAAAACAGCCACCTGCGGGCGACTTGCCGACTCGACCATAGAGTGCGCAAGATCAAGAAAACTATCTATCATAGTTTGGTCATTTATCGCCGCTGCAACTACCAACTGAACAATCTTACCCGAACTATACGATTCCGCGAGCGACAGCTTGAAAGCCTCCCTAAATCCATTCCCAGAAATACCCTCTGCTGCTTTTTCCGGATTCGTCATGAGTAGATCAAGTGCCCCAGAAGCGATCTCGATGAACTCCGCTTCCTCGCCAACCATTTGCGCCATTCGGGCACAGATACCGATAAACTCCAGCGTGCCAGCCGGAATTTGAATTGACTTATCGACCTTTGACACGAGCCGCTTTGCAGCCGACAACCCTTTCAAGTCAGACATATGCGCTGCCGCCACAAGCAGCACTCGCCCCTCAACGCCTCCCTCATTCAGCGATACCAACTCAGAAATTTCAGCACTAAACAGATCCTCTAACTCTTGAGCAATATACAACTGCTGCTGCATCTCTCTTTGCAACTTCTGCGCAGCAATAGGCGTCATTGCAGAATACAATTCAAGCGCTTTTTCAAAGGCGGAAGAAGTATGATCTGCATGCTCTTTCAGCGTGCGCAATAGCGAGCGCCACGGGCGCAAGCGCGGAACTTTCCCTAGCACGCGAATAGCCGACCTCAGACTATTGATATGTTCTACAATGTCTGACACATCAGGCTCGTCGACTGAAATCCGGAGCCAAAATCCGGCCGACCAAGAGTCCAAAATATCCGCCGCGTACTGCATATCGAGAAACGGCTGACGAGACTTCAAGTCCTCAGCAATTGACATTGCCAACGCACTTTTGATCTTTCCAACAAATATCCTGCGCCGCTGCACTTCTAGGTTGATCTCATGCGGCTTGGGCACCAGTCCACAATCTACACATTTGACCGCAGCCGTTCGCATGATTCCGCACCGGCATACGACCTGCGTGAAACCTATCGTAACGCCCAAACCTCTCGACATCTCTTCATTATGCACTACACCTGTGAGTAAGCTAGGCACGTGACGGAGTATCCAGAGGAACTAACGTGGAAGGTTCACGGAGAGCGAACCCTCTATGACAACCAGTGGGTCAAACTCAGCCTCGTGGACGTTGAGCCCCCAGATGGGAGCAGGTTCGACCATCACGTGGTGAGGCTTCACCACGTGGCAGTCGCACTTCTTCTGAATGAGAAAGAGGAAGTTCTCACACTTTGGCGCTATAGATTCGCTGTCGACCAGTGGGGCTACGAGCTTATCGGCGGACTTGTCGAAGTAGGCGAAGATCCAGCGATCACAGCAGCACGGGAAGCCGAGGAAGAAACTGGTTGGCGACCGATCGGTGAACCTGAGCATATCGCAACATTCCAACCGCTTCCTGGTATGGTAGACGCTCCCGTGAACGCCTACATCTGGCGAACTGCGGAGAAGGTCGGAGAGCCCACTGATGCCGAGGAAGCCGCCCGGATCGAGTGGATTCCTATTGATCGAATGTTGGACCTGATCAAGCGTGGCGAAGTGCTTGGCTCGGGCGCGATTGTTCCTTTGCTGTTCTACCTAGCCTCACGCAATACCGGTGCGACCGATGTCGGGAAGCACCAGCGTAGCTAGGCGCTGTCGTTGGCGGTCAGAGCCGATGCGGGCGGCTAGTTGGCGCGCTTTGCGTGCGTATTCGACCGCTCCCCTCGTGTCGCCTGCGGCAGCGTAGGCGAACGCAAGATCCACGTACATGCTGAGTTGCCCTCTGACGGCGGAGCGCGGGGACGAATCCAGTTCCCGCGCTGCCGCCTCAAGGCTGTTGATCGCGTCTTGGTTGCCGAGACGTAAGAGTGCGTTGCCGCGCCAGCGGCTTAGGTGCCCCTCGTTGAGTAGCAGGAACGGCATCTGCGGATCGATGGGGTCTGACGGCATGAGTGCGTGCGCCTGGTCGAACGCGTGTAAGGACTCGTCGTGACGGCCTGCCGCAGCAAGCCCCTCCCCGTGGGCTGCCGCTAGCCATGTGCGGAGTAGCGACGGAGCGCGGTTCTCTGCCACGTACCGGGCGTACTCCAGAAGTTCGACGGCTGCTGATGGTTCGCCGATGTCCAAGAGAATCACTGCCTGTTGGGCTGTCGCGTGTGCGAGTAGGTACGGCGAATCGGCCTCGCGTGCCGACACCTTGGCATCCTCGTGGTATTGCCACGCTTGTAGCTGCGAACCACGGTCAAGCGCTGTCCACCCTGCGAGAGTCCGAGCGTCGGTGAGGATTGCTGCCAGCCGTTCGCGGTGCATGGCGCTCACGCTGAACATTCGGACACCTTCTATCTGGCGCACCAGGTTGTTCAGTTGGTCGAGGATTACGACCGCGCCGAACCGCTGGTCTGAGTTGCGCAGGTTGTTGATTTGACTTTGGAAGAGTTCCAACGTGCTGTGATCGATGCTGCGAGCGACTAGAAGTCGGTCCCGTAATTCTTCGATTCCGTCGCTTTCGACGTCCGCGGGGAACCCTAGTTCTTCGTTGGTTCGTCCGTAGAACTCTCGGAAAAGCTTGCGGTATCCGGGCTCGGTGACTTCTACGTGTCCGTTCTCCCAGCGGGACAGCATCACGGACAGAGCCGTTGCGCTGGCTACCGCTATCCCCCACTGTGGGCCGCGCTTCAGGAAGAACCGCACTACCTGGTCTTGAGTGTGCGCGGTCTCCTCCCGCACGCCTTGCAAGCGCGTGAGTGGTGGTTCCCCTTGCTTCCTCCGTGCCACGTTCTCCCCCGTCCCTGAGGCCGTGAACTGCGCACTTAACTCGACCTAACAGGGTCCCTGTTAGGTGCTGACAATTACTTCAACCCCCTCGTCGGCTGTCTGCTATTCCCATGACAGCGACACGGAACACGCCAGCTAGCCGATTCTCACGGATCTCTTTTCTTGGACTCCTCATCGAGTCTGGTGCTGAGCGCACCTACTTGTGCTCGCAGGCCCCGGATTTCGCGGATGATCGTGTTGAGCAGCGGAACCAACGGGTTGTCATCCTGCGGGGCTTGCGGGTCCGCATCGGGCGGACTCTGTCCTTGCAACACAGCAATCAGGTGCTGCGGGTGCCAGTCGAGAGCGATCGACAGGGCTTCCAAAGTGCGCGGGTTTCGCCGCCGTTGGATTCGGCCCTGTTGCATCTCGCGGACGATTGCCAGCGATACGCCGGACTTGTCGGCGAGTTCCTTTTGCTTCAAAGCCAGTTCAGCGGTGCGGCTGTTGAGTGCCTCCGCGACCGCCGACCAATCCTCTTTCACGTACGCCTCCGTGCTCCGCCTCAGCGCCGACGTTAGCGCGCGAGTTCAGCAAAGACCGAAGCAAAAGCTGATGTCAGCGGTAATTGGGCCTGAATCAACGCTGATGTCGGCGAATAGAGCTGAGAAATCAGCCTTTCGGAGGCACAAGTAATGAGCACAAGTACAGAGCCGGCCGCTGGCCGGACGCCGTTGTTCTACACAGTCGCCGAAGCCGCGCGGATCATGCGCGTCGACGCAGCGACGGTGTACCGGGCGATTCGAGAAGACGCGTTCCCCGCCGTTCGGCTGCGCACCAGGTACGTGGTGCCTGCTCGTGCGGTCGAGGAGCTGGCTCGGCAGGCTGCCGAGTCCGGTGGGGTCGTGGACGTGGCGCAGGTGGCGGCCGAGCGGCGGACCGTGCGGGAGATCGAGCGTCTGTCCGGGGGTGCGTCGTGGTGAACCCGGATGACTACTTCGAGGTGATCGCGGCCGAGCTGGACCGCTACGCCGATGTTCCGGATGACGTGCTGTTGGAGATCGTCACGCGGGACGGCCGGTGCATGTGGCTGGTCGCGAACGATGAGGAACCGGAGTGGCAGGGCGAGTACCTGACCGATCGGGAGTTGGCCGCGCGGATCTGCGCGGGCTGTCCGGTGCGGCGGGAGTGCTTGGAACTGGAGTTCCGTACCGCTGGTGATCAGACGGTGGGCGTGTGGGGCGCGCTGTGCGACGAGGACCGTCGCGCGGTCTACCCCGTGTGGCTCGCCCGTCGTCAGCAGCGCGACCAGGAAGGGGAGCAGTTGCCATGACTATCAACCTGACACCAACGCAACTGCTCGCCGGTCTGGCCGTGGTGCTGTTGCTGCTGATCGTGTGGCGCTCTGGTGCCCGCAAGGCAAAGGCGGCCAAGAGTGCGGCGCAGGCCAGTGCTCGGCTGCTGTCGCTGACCGGTCGGGTGCTGGTGACGGCCGGGGGCATCGTGGGTGTGCAGTGGCTCGTGATCACCCACCCCGGCAACACCACATTGTTGCTCGTGGTGTTGGGGCTGCCAGCGCTGTTCGCGTCTTACACGCTGACCCGTGCGTTGACGGTGACCGGTGTGGACGGGCCGCGTCGGAGGGGTGATCGGTGATGCTCACCCCCAATTCACGGGGTGTGGGAAGGGTGGTCGCCTCCGGGCGGCCACCCGCCGCACCCATCGATGATCAGGCGAGTCGGCTCGCGCGGGAAGCTGTCGAAGCGGCGGAGATGCGGGCGCACCAGTCGCGGCCGGATGTGGTCGCCTTGCGAGTCGAGCGGGTTCGGGCTCAGGTGGACCGGTTGTGCTGGTCGGGGATCGTGCTCGGGTTGGCGTTCACCATGACCAACGTCCAAGGGTTCGCCGCTGCCGGTTCGGTCGCCTGGTCGCTGCCGTGGTTGGCCGCGTGGCTGCTCGATCCAACCGTGTCACTCGTGCTGCTCGCGATTCTGCGGGCGGAGCAGGTGACGGCTCGGTACCGGGTGTGTACCGGGCCGTGGGTGCGGCGGGCGAAGTGGTTCACGCTCGCCGCTACCTACGTCATGAACACGTGGGCATCGTTCGCGGCGGGTTCATGGTCAGGGATCGTCTTGCACTCGGTGCCGCCATTGGTGGTGTTCGTGGCTGCCGAAGCCGTCACGGATCTTCGGGACAAGCTCACCGAAGCTGTCTCCGCTGCCTTCACCGAAGCGGGCGAGCGGACATCCGTGACCGTGGCAGCAGTGCCAGCGCGAGTTCATGAACGCAACGCGCAGAGGCCAAGACGCGGCGGTCAAAGGACAACGTTCGCTGACTACCTGGCGGTGGCAGTGGACGCGTGGACGCCTGAAGTCGTCGTAAGTCCCTTGTGGGTACGTGAAGTCACGGGTTGCTCCCGTGGGCTGTCGTCGCGTCTTGCGGCAGAACTCGGCAAGACGGTCGTGGACGGAGGTGACGAGTCATGAACGCGGGTGAAGGTGGCACCTTGCCGGTGAAGACCGAGCGCGGTGAACTCGTGGACGTCTCGCCGGTGCTTGACGGTGAACTCGTGGACTACGGCCCAAACACCCGCCGTGCCACACGGTGGCAGCGGTTCACGGCGTGGTGGCAGCGTTCACCGTGCGTGCCGGTCGCGTTCAAGTCCCGGCACCTGGCGGTACAGGCGGTCAAGGATTTCGTGGTGCGGATGCTGCGGGCGCCGTTCCGGTTCGTTGGTGCGGTGGTCCGTGGTGTGGTGGTCGCTGCTCGGTGGTGGCGGTCGTGGGTGCGGGTCTCGGACTACCGGGAAGCGGCCGAGCAGTCGGAGAAGTTGGCGGACAAGTTCACCGACATTCGGGCGCTGACGTTGTTCCGTTGGAAGGTCACCGCGGCTGTCATCGGAGTGACCGCGGTGACCCTCGCGGTGCTCGATCTCGTCTACGGAAACCGGTCTCTGTGGGTTGCTGGCGCGGTGGTGTCGGTGGGCCTGGCGGTGCTCGGCAGGCGCAAGGACGGCAGTCCCGGACGCAAGCCGGTGCTTGCCGGTCCGCGAACCCTGACGTGGACGATGGACCCGCAAGTCCTCGTGGATGCCTTCCGTGATGCGAAGCTGATCGGGAAGGACGAAAGCCTGCGGCTGGTCGAGCGAGCCACCCGTGTTGGTGACGGGTGGGCCATCACCGTGGATCTTCCCGCCACCCGCAAAGCCGCAGACGTGGTCAAGAATCGGGAGGCGTTGGCGTCCGCGCTCGCCGTAGACGAGGTCCAGTTGATCGTGGAGCGAGTGCGGGGCAACGGCGGCCATGCAGGGCGGGTGTCGATGTGGGTTGCCGACGAAGACCCGTACGCGTCGCCACCGATGCGGACTCCCCTGCTCGGGGTGCAACGGTGGGACGCGTGGCGGCCGGTGCCGTTCGGGCGCGACGCACGGGACCGCAGGATTGATCTGCCGTTGGTGTGGACGTCGATGCTCGTGGGTGCGATTCCCAGGCAGGGCAAGACTTTCGCGGCACGGTTGGCAGCGGCAGGGTTGATCCTGGACCCGCACACTCGGTTGTACGTGGCCGACTTCAAGTCCGGAAAGGACTGGTACGCGGCTGCGCAAGTGGCGCACCGGTTCATGTCCGGTGACGAGTCCGAGCACGTGCTGACGCTCGTGGACTGGCTCGTGGAACTGGTCGGTGAGGTGCAGGGCCGGTATCGGCGGATGCAGGATCTTGACGACCGGGTGTGCCCGGAATCGAAGATCACCCCGGACATGTCCCGTGACGCGGCGTTGGACATGCCCATCACCGCGATCTTCATTGACGAAGTGCAAGTGCCCCTGGAGAACCGCAGTCCCGTTGAGGTGGAAGGGAAGAAGCTCACGGCGGGCGAGTACGTCGGGGAGTTGCTGACGTGGCTTGCCCGCAAGGGACCGGCGGCAGGCATCCTGCTCGTGCTCGCGACCCAACGGCCCGACAGCAAGACCATTCCGTCGAACCTGCGCGCGGTGCTCGGGTCACGGTTCGCACTGCGGGTGATGGACTGGCGCGACAGCAACATCGTGTTGGGCGAGCAGATGAACACCCGTGGGTACGACAGCAGTCGGCTACTCGCCTCACACAAGGGTGTGGGCATCCTGCGGCCGGACGGGGAGACCGAAGCGGGAGCGGATGTGCTCGCGATGACGGTCCGGACGTACTACATGCCCAACGAGGATTGGCGGACCATCTGCCAGCAGGGCCGTGCCCTGCGGGAGGCAGAGCGGACGCTGACCGGGCACGCGGCAGGGCAGGACACGCGGCCGGTGCTCGATCATGCTGCCGTCGCCAAAGCCATCGGAGGAGGAACGTCAGCCGTCGTTGAGCCGAGCACCACGGAGGAGTTGCCCGAACCGCTCGCGTCTGTTGTCGACTACCTCAGCGATGAACTCGACGGCAGGGAGTTCGTGCCGACGGCCGAACTGGTCGAGGCGCTTGGTGTCGAGCCGACCGCGTTCGGCCGTCAGATGGGCGACCTTGGGTGCAAGCCTACGCGTGAGCGGATCACCACCGAGGACGGCGTGAGACAAGTCAGGGGCTACCTGGTGGCCAGTATTCGAGCGGCTGCGGAGACGTCCGAGAAGGCAATCAAAGACCGCAACTGACCACGTGATCGAGTTGGCTAAACCAGAATTTATTCGATCACACTTGGACTTCCCGGAAGCGCGACAACATGATGCGACAGGAGTCATCTCAACCGCAGAATTGCGGAAACATGTTGGCACTGACGAAACAGATTGCGCACGAACGGGTTGCCGCACGAGTAACGATTCACGGCCACTCTGCGATCTTGAGTACGAGCCCTGGGCAGCTCATCACGGAAAACGCGGAGCCTGACCCTTCAGGACGCCTACGCGAGCTCTGGAGTTCCGCAACTCACTTGCCCACCTTATCTAGGAGATTGAATGCTGGTCTCGACCAAACGCGGAAGCATTGAGTTCGATGGAAACTCGGTCACCATCCGTCCACCCAAGGGACTTGGCGGCCTACTCAGCAACAAGTCGCCCATGTCCGTCCCGCTTCGGGCCATTCGCTACGTAGAATTCAGTGAGCCATCCGCAATTAAAAGCGGATACTTCCGGATCAACACGGGACAACCACCACTGACCGGCACCGCCATGCGGCCCGCATTCTTGGAAGCGAAGGATGACCCGCACTCGATCATCTTCACCAAAGCGGAACACCAGGACTTCGCCCAACTGAAGGACGCAATCGAAGCCGCACTCGCTGCATGAGCACGAGCCAAGGTGACTCTTCGACCGACTCTAGCGCACTAAGAGCGCTCTTTACAGCGGTTATCGGCGTAGCACTCGGAGTCTTCGCGTTCAAGCTGCATTTACGCGGGGGAGACGACAAGTTTTTAACCTACGGCCTTGGAGTGGCGTGTAGTGGCTTCTACATCGAAAGCCTGAGAAATCTAGCCAAGGCACTTCGCGCGAAGACATCGCCCCAGGCCGGAGCGCCGCGCACGAGCCAGGTGCTGGTCACAGCCTTCACCATCACAGCAGTAGGCGTGTGCATGTTTACCCTCAGCAGCATACTGGCTGTATACCTGGACACATTCAAAGATAAGAGCGGAATCGAGGTTTTCGTCGGACTCACCACCGCAGCTATCGCTTTCGCCGGGCCACTACTACTCGGAGGGGTTTACTGGTACTGGATGCAGCAGTCGCTGTGCGAATCGGGATTAAATATTGCAGCAGCCCTCCTGATAGCAAGCGGAAGCGCGGCCGGATCAGTTTTCTTTTGGTACTTCTTAAACATAAAGTTTGGCCCGCAGCTGTACAAACTTCTACTCTAAACTGCATCCTGCCCACCCTGATGAACGTCCATGCCGAAGCACGCGCCCGTCACAGCCTGTCCGGCTACCTGTCACACCGCAAGATCCGTCGTGACAGGTTGGAGATGGCCGCTCACCAGCGCAGACAGGCCGCTGTGACGGGTGCGGCATGTGACGAGTAGGCCGTCACAATGCCAGAAAACGGGCTGTGTCGCGCCATCTCCGAATGATGGCGCGACACGGTCAACCCGTCACCAAGGCGGAGTCGGGTGCGACGCGCGGAACGTCAGCGCGTCGCACCCGACTCCTGGTAGGCCAGCCCCACGGAGACGGAGTGGAGGTGCGAGGCTGGCCGGTTTCAGGGGCGGACCAGGATGCAGCCGTCGGTGCGCGCGTACATGCCTACTCAGTGGGTGAGGAGGGCGCGGGAGCGCTCGACGCTGAGGGCGAGTGTCGACAAAGCGGCATGTTTCCTCTGGTGCGCTTTGACGGCCTGTTCGTCGTCGGCGAAGACCGTGGCCGCATCTGTTTCGCTGACGACCAGCGGCTTCATGCCCGTGCCGAACGTCAGGAGGGTCGACGGGTGCAGTAGAGCGGCGTTGCCGCCTGCGGACGTTGGGATCACTCGCAAGGTCAACTGTTCCGAAGCACTCGCGAACGTCAACCGCATCAACTGGTCGTGCATCGTCGCCGGGCTGCCGATCGTGATGCGCAACGCGGCTTCGTGGATGTAGAAGGTTGAGGTAGGAGCGCGGTGGTCCCACACCACGGCCTGTCGCTCAGCCCGAGTCCGGACCAACGCGTTGAGCACATCGGCATCGGCGTCCGCCAAGAGTGCGCGCGTGTACTCCTCAGTCTGGAGCAGACCGGGGATCACCATCGGTTCGTAGCAGGTGATGGTCAGGGCCAATCGCTCGTGTAGAGACAGGCTCAGCAGATCGTCAGCCAGACCGCCGTCATGTTGGCGGACCAAGTACCCGGTGCTCGACTCGTGAGCCAACCGCATGATGCGGTCCCGCGTGACCTTGTCGGTACCGCACTTCCCCAGCAGAGTGCCGATCTCCCAAGGGTGAGTGCCACGCCAACCCTTCTCCAACTTGCTGAGCTTTGCCGACGACCAGCCCAACTCCTCCGCGACCGTCGCGCTCCGCATACCCGCGCGCCTCCGTACCATCCTCAGTTCCATGCCCAGTTCGCGGCTCTGCGCCGTGGTCGTCCGTGGTGGTCTTCCCTCATCTTCGTTACCTGCCATGCCTTCTCCACTCGTTGATCTGTCCACAGTGGCCGCTCAGGACTCAGAAGGCTCTGGTGGTTCGGTCAACGCGCGGGGGTCCTCAACGGTCCGCTCACGGTCGTTGGCGCGTTCCCGCAACGACTCGCCGAGCTTCACCATCTGCTCCCCGAGCACCCGCTCCCGCTCTGCCGTGAACGCCGATGGGGACAAGCCGTTGTTGCGATCCATCTCCGCGAAGACGTAGAGGGCAATCTCGGTGTTCACGGCCGTGAGGGAAGCCAAGCGCAGCCGCAGGTCACGGATCATGGGTGGCTGCCTAGCGCCGAAGGGTTGGTGATCATGAGTTCACTCCGAGGTGTTCAGGCGCTCGCGCGAGCGAGCAGGGTTGACCGATCGGCGCGCAGCCGATGCCTCCCGACCGTTGAAGCACTCACAGCGGCGAATCGGTGGGTGTCGTCGGAGCGGTGATCACGCGCGCTCGGCACCGCTGGCGGCTCTGCCTGCTCGTAGGACGGTCCGGCCGACTCCAGGTCGTCCAGCGCCTGCCGCAGCGCCTCGTGAGCCCACACGGCTTGATGAGCGCTGACGGCGCACTGCTGGGCGTACCGCCTGCCCAACACGGCGACGTACACCGGTGGCAGCAGCAGCCAGAGCAGAAACAGGAGAATCCCCGGCACGTCGTTCGCAAGTTCGGTCCACAGCATTTCCCCACCGCCTCCGTTGACATCAGATGCGCAGATGTCAGCTTTCAGGGAGCACGAGAAGACGTAAACGACCTGTCTGTGACCTATCACGACCCACGAGGACCTACACTCATCAGCGCTGACATTGGTGAGACGGAGGTCAGCCGATGGATTCTGGACCGGAACGCGGGCATCCGAGGACGTTGTTCGGCGAGTTGCTGCGTCAGCGTCGCCAGACTGCGGAGGAGTTCAGCGAGCAGGCCGAGACGTTCGCTCGGGAACACGGCCTTTCCGCGACGCTCAGCCCCCGCCATGTGCAGCGCCTGGCTTCAGGCCAACGTGCCGACGGTCGCCCTTTGGGACCCGTTCGGCCAGTGACGCGGCGACTGCTCGAAGAGATGCTGAGCGTGCCCGTTGACCAACTGCTCCAGCCGGCACCGACGGCAGCCGTGGACGCTTTCGATCAATCGGATGACGCTCTCCAACTCAGGGCGCGGGTCGCGTCTGGGCGGAACCTCGACAGCCACACGGTCACGCTTCTGCGGCAGAAGCTCGACATAACCAGAGTCATTGACCGGCGACTCGGCGCGGCGGCGCTGCTGGGCGAACTGCGCGGCCAAATCGAGCAGATGGAACGGGCGCTGGGCAACGTGCTGAGCCGAGAACTGCGGTCGAGCTTGAGCGAAGTCCTCGTGGACGCCTCGACGCTCGCCGGGTGGCAGTCGCTTGACCAAGGATTGGTCGGCAACGCTTGGGATCACTACAACCGCGCTCGGGGCGCGGCCCGTGAAGCGAACTCGCACGAGCTTGAGGCGTATGCGTGTGCGGGACAGGCCGTTGTCCTGCTCGACATCGGCGAGACGGATGCGGCGGTGGAACTCACCGGTTATGCGCGCACGCTCGCCAAGGGGCGGACACCCAAGCTGCTCTATTCATGGCTGACCGCTGGCTATGGGGAAGCCTGCGCGGCCAACGGGGACCATCGGGCGAGCCTGACCGCGTTTGACGACGCGTCGCACTCGATGCCGTCTCAAGCCGAGTACCCCGAGACGCCGTTTCTCGTCTTCGACCCGACGCACCTGGAGCGCTGGCGCGGAAACGCGCTCGCTCGTCTCGGGGAGCCAGAGGCAATCGGCGTGCTGTCCGACGTGTTGGACCGGCTTGATCCCTCATTCACCCGAGCGGCGACGGCGCTGCGCGTCGACCTGGTGCAGGTGTTCACCGCCACGGGCGAAAAGGAGACCGCAGCCACTCACGCGCAACACGCTCGGCTGCTGGCGGCGCAGATTGGCTCGACGCGGCAGCGCAGGCGGCTTGACGCGCTGCTCGCGTGATCTCACTTTTCTTTGCGCTTCGGCATCCGAGAGCCCAGAATCTCGGCCGCCTTGCGGTCTGAAGCCGCTACCCAGGCCGCGTAGACCCGGAGCGTGGTCGCGCCTCCCCCGCCGTGGCCGAGTCGACCCGCGACCGTCCTCAGGTCGATTCCGGCCGTCAGCAACTCCGTGGCCGAGTAGTGCCGTAGCGCGTGAATGTGGGTCTTGATCTTCAGGCGCTCGGCCATGTCCTTGTAGCGGCTCGATACGGCGTGCGGTGAATACGGGACGGTGGGATCGGCCTTGAACACGCCCGTGAAGACGTACATGTCATCGGTGAGTTCGATGTCCAGTGCCGCGTACCGCTCACGGCAACGCTGCTGGTGCTCGGTGAGCAGCACGACGGTTTCCGTGTCGAGCGCGATTCGGCGCATCTGGTGCGTCTTGGTGTCCTTCTCCTTGCCGACACCACGGCGGAGCGTGTAGCTGCGCCGGATTTCGATCATCCCCTCGTCAAGGTTCACGCGGGACCACTTGAGCGCGCAAATCTCGCCACGGCGCACGCCGGTCGTCATGACCAGCCACACGAGGGTGCCCCAGTCGTCGTCCATGTCGAATGCGGCTTCCACCAGGCGTGCCGCTTCGGCCGGTGACGGCGGATCGGGCTGAGGAGGCGTCTGCCTCGGTTTCTGGGCGACCTTCGCGGGGTTGCTCGCAATCCAGTCCCAGCGAACGGCGGCGTTGAGCGTGCCGCTGATGATGGAGTGAATCTGGCGCACCGTGGAAGCCGCCATGCCCTTGCACGCGTGCGGCTTGCACTTCGCCTTCAGGCAGTCGTGCTCGCCGGTCGCCTTGTGTTCGATGAACGGTTTCCGGTCGCAGCGGACACGGCACCGACGGAGGTCCGCGTACAGGTTCTCCAGTGTCCGCGCGGTGACCTTCTTCAGGCCCACTTTGCCGAGCGCCGGCCGGATCGTGCGTTCGATGTACCCGACGTAGGTCTCACGCGTGTTGTCCTCCAGTTCGGAGGTGCGCAGCCACTCGTCAACGGCGTAGGAGAACGTCACGGTGGTGCTCACGGAGCGCTGCTCGTCTACTTCCGACTGCAAGCGCGTCATGACCTTCGCGGCGGCCTTCTGGGCGGCTTTGTCGGTGCCCTTGACCGTCTCGGCGAGATAGACGGGCTTGCCCGTGACGGGATCGTTGCCCGCGAATACACGGACCTGGAGTGAGTTGCCCCGAGTGCGGATGCTGCCCCGCGCTCGGACGTCTTCGCTGCTCTGCGGCGTGCCCATGAATCCATGGTCACCCGCGTGTCAATGGACAAAGCCATGGACAAATGATCTTCAGTGGATCTTGAACGGGCTGTTCCTGCTGGTAGAGAGGTGGGGCAGGTGGGGTTCGAACCCACGACCTGACGGATTATGAGTCCGCTGCTCTGACCAGCTGAGCTACTGCCCCTCGCACGTGTCGCAGCCCACCTGGAACGCGGGTTGCGCTGCCGCGCTGTGG
>Ga0307507_10008248_pt1 | contig 14549 bp, 5 predicted proteins | sample 7_EM_MG_FD_207223 | JGI IMG/M metagenome (GOLD analysis project Ga0307507, IMG submission 207223) | Populus trichocarpa ectomycorrhiza microbial communities from riparian zone in the Pacific Northwest, United States - 7_EM | ecosystem: Host-associated > Plants > Roots > Unclassified | place... | reverse complement strand
CTGGCAAACTATATAGAGCCCTTTGTTTTTATATGCAAATGTTACTAAATCTATCTTTTAGAGCGCTTTTTCTACTCTAGGAACGGCAGAATACGGCAGAAATAGATAAAAGAGCCAGGATTTCCTTATTTCCTTGGTGCAAACTAAATATTAGAAAGCAAAATATCAGGACAAAACTCCCCTAGCATTTAAAACGGACCAGAGTGTCTACTTAGTTACTAGTACATGTTAAGCTGCCTAGGAAGGATTCATGTATATAGGACTATAGCGCCATAGCCTAGAGGCTGCATGCGCAGTATTGTACGTAGTATAATACAATTGGATATAAAAAAAATATATATAAAAAAAAGGGGTAGTAATTTTAATATTTATTAATTATATTAAAATTATAAAAATTATACTTTTATATATGCTTACTAATATTAAGAAAGTATATATAAAATATAAAATATATTAAAATTATTAAAATTATAAAATTATACTTTTATATATGCTTGGTAATCTTATAGTTAGTACTTAGTAGCTAAATGCTAATACTTAATTATAAATGCCGCATTTGGCTGCTAAAATGCTAGAAAATGCTGAAAATGCTAGAAAATGCTGAAATGGCAGAAAAGTAAAATTCAATGCTGGTAAAATTTTTCCTGACGCAGTAAAGATAATATTAAGAAAGAGAAAGGAGCTAAAATAGAATATAAAAGAGTACTAGGAAACTATCTACCGCAATATAATACTGGTTAGACCAATACTGGAAAGGCGTATAGGAGTTAAAGGTATAGAGGCTAACTTAGGCAAGAGGAACCTAGGCTATAGCATAATTAACGCTATAGGGGGTAAATACCTAAGGGCTTTAAGAAGGCCTAATAAAGGCAGAAAATATAAAAGCAATACTTTTAAGAACAGGAATAATAGAACTAAAAGATTGGCTCCACTAGGTAGGTGTTCTAATAGGTAGCCTAAGATGTAAATATAGCCAGCTAAGACAGACACTAAAACACGTAATACTGTTATACCCCTTACGCACTAACTAAGAAGCAATACTCTTAGTAACTGGCACAGAGAACTATAATATACTACTTTTAATATAAAAAGGTCTTAAGGTGGTTACCTAATGGCTTATTAGCCAAAATATACTAGACCAGTACTGGGTGGCAAAGAAAATAGTAGTAAAAGGCAAAGGGGCGAGCAACAGGCGCCCCCTTATAACTCTATAGTAGTAGAGTAAAGTTTATAATACTAGCGCGTTTATAGGCTTATTACGGCAGTAGTAGTTCCTAAGGAGGTTAAAAAGTAAGGTAGTAGAGCACTATAGGTAACTTATAGGCGCTAAATAGGCGAGTCCTAAAAGGTGGAGAGACAGATTACGAGGTTTTCTTAAATAGGGTTTTCTCCCTATATATAAATAAGGAGTAGTCCGCGTGGGCCTAATAGGGATCCAAATCGGACGTTAAGCAATAAATAATATTATTATTACTTAACCAAATCTACATTTTCAAATCTTATATTTAGATCTACAGCTACCTACCTATAAATTTTTAGGCATTTAAGGCCTTTAAGCTGCGATTGCGGGCTATATATTTAAGCGTCCTTATATATAGCCTCTATAGTAAGTTGCTTAAGTTGGTGACTTCCTTTTTATAAAAGTAACTAAGTCTTTTAATTAGGTATATACTCGTTATAAAGGCTATAAATTACTTAATATATATTATAAGGCTTTTTTAGGGTGTCTATAATATTAAACTAATAACGATTAGCTTATTTAAAGCTTAAAGCCTCTATTAAAGCCTTATTTAAACCCTATAAAGACTTAAAGCCCTTACGCGGATTCTATAAATAAATACTAAAGGTATACTACCTAAATTTAACTATTTTCGCTAAAAGGCCTTCTTTTTAGGCTCTATAGTTATACTTAGTAAAGTAGCACCCTTTAATTAAAATTATATTATTAAGAAATATAAGCTCTATAATTTAGTCCTAATATTTTAATTTTATAGAGAAGAAATATAATAGATTTAAGGGTTACTATATTAAATAAAGTAATAGAAAAATAAGTTATATATTATATTATTTATATTATAATAAAAACTTAATTATATAGTAGCTTATATAGCTATTAAAAAATAATTAGTCTTTATTACTGAATAATTTAGTATTAAGTAAGAAAATATTAGTAAACTAGTTAAATATAATATAATAATTTTTTAACTACCTTTTAACGTTATATATACTTAATAGGGTGTTTTCCTTCGTAGAATTATATTAATTGAAAGTGTTTTCCTTTTAAAATTATAAGAAGTTTAATGAATTAATTACGGGCAGATATTATCTCTATAATAAATACCCATTTATAATTATTTAGTAACTATATAAAAGTCTTCCTTTTAAAGGTATCTCCTATAGTGATTTAGTTTATATATACACTTAATATAACTTTAGATTTATTTATATTTTAGGTATTTTCTACCTATATATTAACCTTTCTTTATACTTTTTTATAATGGTTATTAAATTTTTAAATTTACTTTAGGTGTGCCCTATTAATTCATATACTTTCTATTAACGAGGGAAATAAAATTTTTAATTTAAAATGGCTAATTACTTATATTTTACTTAGGGGTTTTATATTACTATTCTTTTATAATTATATATATAAGGAAATAAATCCTTATAAGTCCTATTTAAGCACCCAATTAATAAGCAAGGCCCCCTATATAGGAGTTAATTGCTATTTATATTAGTGTATAAATTGCCCTAGTAGCGTACCACTTAATTAATCGCTTAAAATTAACAAAGGGACACCATATGCAAGCATAGCTTTTCGCACATACTTATAAACACCAGATTTAAAATCTACGATAGCTATTTATAAGTTCTACTTATTTTGATCTATATTGATGGATTTGTTATGGAGAAAATAAATTGACAAATTGGTGGTTTGACTTTGGTTAGGTGGCCGAGTGGCCGAGTTCTATAGGTCCGAGCTTATAGTTATTTTAATCTTATTTGTAGGTATTACTATTAGGGTCTTTAACGTAATCGCCTTAATATTATAGAGTTCTTCGCGGAGTGCTTCTATTAATCGCTAATAGTAGGCTTTTAGTACAGCCCGTTACTAAGCTAAGGCATTTATAAAGGACTGTTGTATTATGGTTAACTATTCCCTAACTAGGGATATAATACTTATAGTTATTAAAGGGGGTTTGGGTTCGTTTGCTATTTTAATAATAGTTATTTTAACATAACGTAATATAAGGGCGCGAAGAGGCTTTAGGGAAGTTTAAAGGAATAATATATATTCTATCTAAATCTAAGGGTATATAGCTTTTGTAGAGAATAAGACGTTATATAAAGAAGAGAAAGAAATAACAAAAGAATCTTATAATTAAATAGTTAGGGGTCTTAGTGATCAATATGTGTGTATATGCGACGCGGTCTTTAACGGACTTTAGTAGAATTTAATTAATCTATTAGAACTTGGCAGGAGCCGAAAAAGCTAGTAAAATTTGGCAGAATTCAATTAAAGTGTCAGAATTTATCTGTTAAGTATTTTACTAAGACATTCCTACTATAACTGGGCTGATCCCGTTACAGCTGCTTAGGCATAGTCTATTAGGGGTAGTAATTTAGCCTAGTTATTCTAGAAGTAGTTAATAAAGAGCCGGAGTCTCTAGTCCAAATATTAATTTATAATTTCCGTCTGGCCGTTTATTTGAGGGTAGTATATTACAGAGAGCTTTAGCTTAATACCTAAGATCTAGGTAAACTTATTCTAAAAAGCCGATATAAACTACAGTCTATAATTGGATATAATAGTATCTAGTAGTCTATGGATTTAGTAAATGTAATAGATATATAGTTAGGCCGCCTCTTTAGCGTTAATATTTTTATAATAGGGGATTAAGAACGGGCGCTTACTAAAACAGTTAACTAGAATTATAACTATATTATCTCCGTTACGGTCTATAGGTAACTTATAGAAGTCTATAAAGATATACTATTAGGGGTATTCTGGTATTAGGAGTAATTTTAATAGTTCTAGGGTCTTATCTTGTGGAATTATAGACCTATAGCAGCCGTTATAGTTCTATATATAACGGTTAATATTTATAACTATCCTAGGCTAGTGGTAATGGTCGCTAATAATCTTACGGGTCTTATTCTTTCTAAGGTAGGCTATAGAGACCTAGGTATATACTTTAGTTATAAGCTAAGTCTATAAGTTCTATTTCTAGTGCTTAAGTAGTCCGTTTTTAAGAAACTATAGGCCAGTAATAGCCTTTCCCTTTTTACAATACTCTTATAAAGAAGGGGCCGTACGGTTTGCCTACAGCAGTTTATTAATAAGGTTAAGTTCTATAGAATTAATAGGATATATCTTAGCGCTTAATAGGTCTATATTTAGTTCTCCTAGGTTAGTTATATCTTTTTTTAGTTAACTTAGGGCGTAGCAGAGTTAGTTAGCTTTAGTTAAATAGCGGTTAGTATTACTGGTTAGCATATTTTTAAGCCGGCTTAAAAATAATTGGAGTTCTTATTGTTTACCAGTAAATATTAAAGGGTTTAGTAATTGTTTAAATTACTATAATGCAGTAGTTAGTTTAGGGTAAATAACTATTATAGGTTTGGGACTCTTATTCCGCGTATTTATTTCTAAAGATAGCGTTTAGTCTTAGGGCCCTAGTATAGGTATCTTAAGGATACGGACTTCTTCTTAGAGGTTTTTAATTAATTGCTAGTATTGTGCTTCTTATTTGGCTTATTATTAAATTAAAGTAGCTTAGTTTTATATAAGGGCGTCTATAAAAGACTTTTATATCTCTACTAATTATTTTTAGTATACGGATATAATTCCGGTGACTATTATAGGGGTTTTAAAGTTATTCTATATTTTAGAGGGTAGTATATAAAGTTAACGCAATATAGTATTACGGAGTAAGTATAAGCGATAATAATTTATAGCGAAGTAGATATTATTAAGCTGTATATATAAACTGTATAATAAAGTTAAAACGTTATATAACGTGTTCTACAGGCAAGCTGCCCATGCGGGCATCCCGCCTACCTACTCCACTACCAAGGGCAAATAATGCGAATTACTTAACCACAAATAATTGTATTTAGTGTAGCTATCTACTAGCTAGTTGCCTGCCGTCTAGGGCACGTACGTGCCATATATTCTGTTGATTTGCAGATGCTGCACTTGCGTAGGGCTCGCTGCGGTCGCTCTGCCGCTGTCGCCACTGCCCCTCCTAGTGCACCTTGCTGAGCAGCTTATATATAAAAGGCCCCTTCTGCTCCTAATAGAACACCTCCTCTAGCTATATACGTGCGCTTATTTGCCCTCTTCCTTTTCTGGCGGTGGTTTTCTATATATAGCCTCTCATTTTCGCCGGCAAGTAGTATAGCGCTTAATATCGCTATTTTACACCCCTTAATAAGCTGGCTAAGTGCTTGCTCTATTGGACTTAGTGGGCTATACATACGCCGCTTAAGATAGCGCCTTATTAGGACTGTTTGCTATTATAACTTAGTAATATTATAGGGTGTTTTAGCTATCTAGGATACATTTAATAGTAGACGGGGTGGTAGTGTCTAATATTTAGCATATAGCTACAACAGCACGTAATTGGGGCTGTATAGAATAAGACCAGTAGCTACAAATCCTGCCTATATATTGTTTTAATGCAGTGCTATTTATCTAGCCTGCCTATACAGCGGTAGGAATTTGTAAGGGATATTATTGCGGTACCTCGGGTTGCCCTTAGGGCAACCCCCGGACACCCCTCGGACGTCCGTCGGTCACATGCCGGAGGCACGTGCCCCTAGTATATAGTCTCTATGATCCCAGAGGCCTTACCTCCTCAAGAATTTATCTCCTTTATAATCTATCTGTTCCTACAATCATGTCCTTATAGCCCCCTGTTTATAAAGTCCCCTTACATTCGAATCCTTCCTACTCTATTTAGAAGGGCAGCTGGCTTAAGGATAAAATTATTTGTTTATATTTTTGTTTACACCCACTATCCTACCTTAAAAATCTCGCGATAACCTAAATAGAAACTCCACGGATACCTTATGGAAAGCCGTCACATTAAGGCAGGAAGGTCCCTTTGACAGCGAGAGATTACGACAATATAAACCTCTGGGCAAGACGGCCGAACAAGCCCTAACACCTAGATGCACCAGGAGCTCGAAGACTCTCGCACACCTACGGTCACTACTAAGGAAAACGCAGACACCCTCTATAATGGACGCAACGCCGCCGGAAAGCAACCGGAACCCCTCCGGCCCCACCTAGGCCAATTGGAAGATTAAGCGCCAGAGGTAACCCCAAGATCTTCCCCTAAGCTAGAAATGCCAGAGGAATATACTAACGCGTCTAACTAGGGACCCAACCAGAACCCTCCCAGAAGACCACCGGCCCATAATTAGCACAGTAGCGGTGCATAAACTATTTACGAGCTAAGCGGGCCTACCCCTTTAGGTAACCTAACCCAACCACTAACTTAAGACTTAAGCCTTGTTAGGAAACCTATACCAGCTATTAATACTAACACTACCTCCATAGCCAGAGCCTCCCCAAGCCAGAGCCTAGGAAGTTAGGAGCCCCATACTAATCTTCTATAAGGAGGATATTGGGAAGCCATCGCAAGGCTCTTAAAAGCTATGCGGGAGGGAGCCACTAATAAATATATTAGAAACCTCTAGGGGCAGATTTAGGTCTAGCAAAACTTAATCTAGACTGGATAAAATCTTTTACAATTAGGCCAAGACCAAGGACTCCCTAGGGGTTACCCTATACCCTCCTAAGGAGGTATGGAAGATTTAGAGAGGCATTTATATAACAAGTAGAAGAAAGATATAAACTAACTAGCTAAGGCCTCTAACAGTCTAGAACTCCGCCCTAGACCCAAGGCTTACCACTTAGACAATTGGGTCCGCGAAATGGATAACTTCTTTAAAATGCTAATAATATAAGATAACACCAAAGAACGTACCTAATAGATTATTAGCAAGATTAAAGATCTATCACTAAACCAGATTGCACTTAGTCAGCTTAATAAAGATTAAATTATTACATAGCCATAGCTGTAGACCTTTCTAAAGAATTGGATCCAGGATCTGCACGTTATATAATACAGTAACGCGGAGCAATTCTGGAATGGTATATAGCGTAACAACAAGGATTTCTGCTAGTTTATAAACTATGTGGAAACCCAAGCTCAATAGATAGATCTAGAGCCCTTTAAAAACGAGGATAGCAGCATCCGCGAGAAAAAGAAGATTGGATTTATCTAGGCTAGAATAAAGCCACTAATTTATAATAAAGTAAGGCGCGTGGGAGCCCTGTTAAGGATTACTATATATGCCGATTTTAAACGAGCGGTTCTAAACGCTAAGGAAGCGGTAAGGAACCAGACCTCTTCCGGTAGGAATCCAGGGGGTCACTAAAAGCGCGGGCACCGCAATAGTAATACGGGGCAGTCCCAGCCTTTAAAAAAACCTTTCTTAAAGAGAACGTTAGAAGGGTTAAAGTTAGGAAACCTAAGCAGTGGGAAAGAGTCCTAGGGCTAATCCGGCACCCATCTAATACCCTTATAAGACAACCCCAAGAAGCTAAGAGAAAGCTTCCCTAGAGGTAAAGCTTATTAGAAGGGCAAGCAGGGCAATAGTCGTACTAGCCTAAAAAAAGAAAAGCCCTAATTGCAGACCTTTCCCGGTTACAACTAGGGCAAGATACGGAAGGGAAGACTCTTTATATTGCTATTAAGCTAGAAATAATACTCCCTACTAGTAAGGTACGGCAGCTCTAAGCACTATATAACAGTGGCGCCGAAATCAACCTTATATAGTACGACTTGGCAAAAGAGCATAAGCTTGTCCTATTGCAAAGGTAATAGAAACCTATCGCAGGCTTCCTAGATAAGTATTGGATTAAACTGCATAGTGCGCATAAGCTTACGGTGTTAGTAGCCAATATATATAACCGCACCAAGGTGGTTAGCCCGCAGCCCTTCTAGGTGGCTAACTTCGCAGGTTACAACCTTATCCTCAGATACCCTTGGCTTATGGAAGCAGATCCTAAGATACGCTTTAAGATAGGAACCTTTAAATAGTAGAACAATAAGGAATTGGAAGGGCGTATATTACTAATAAGTCTTAAATATATCCTAGAGGATATAGAGCTAGATAAAATAGTATACGTTCTATACCCAAAGGAGTATTAGATCCAACCCCTATTCTATAGCAAGACGGGTATAGAGCCTAGTATAGGCGATAACCCCTCTATAATGGACACCCTATGGGGAACTGCTAGATAGGTCGCAGAGACATTATAGGGAGGTGGCGATCTTAAAGATCTTACAAGATACTTTTATCGTTACAGGTTACTATGGCTCAAGCAATATATAGAGAATATGCTACGGCACCTCAAATGTTACGTTAAAGAATTCCCTACCCTCTACTAGCTGCCGCATGCAACTATTTAATATACAGTAGCAACTATGTATAAATAACCGCTATAGCGTATAACGCTGCCCGCGAGCGTCCTAAGGGAGCTCCGGGACCTACCTAAAGATAATACGGAGGACGAGCGCGACCCCAATTTATTAAATATTCCATTAGGCCTAAGGGACTTACTAAGGGTATTTTTAGGCAGATAAGCTAGAGTCCTTACGTAGAGCTCGGAATACGATTATATAATTAATCTAGAAGAGGGTAAAGTACCCCTAAACCTTCCTATCTATAACCTCTCTCGCAAAGAGCTTAAAATCCTGTGGGAGTACCTTAATAGTTTAATAAAAAAGGGATGGATCCGGCCTAGTAAGTTATTAGCAGGCGCACTGATCCTCTTCGTCCTAAAACTAGATGGAACTATAAGGCTATGCGTAGACTACCGCGGTCTTAATAAAGTAATAATTAAGAACTGTTACCCACTACTACTAGTTAGTGAAATACTGGATTAATTATCTAGGGCGAAGATCTTTACAAAGCTAGATCTACAAGACGCCTATTATAGGCTCTATATTAAAGAAGGGGATAAGTAGAAGACTGCTTTTAAAACCTAATATAGCCACTTTAAGTATCTGGTGATGCCTTTTAGGCTAGCTAATACGCCTACGATATTCCAGTCGTATATTTACAGAGCCTTAAGGGGACTTGTTAATTGTATATATATTATCTATCTAGATAACATCCTAATCTACTTAGAAGATAAGGATTAGCATAAACAGCATATCCGCGAAGTGTTGGAACGCTTAGATAAATAGGGCCTCTACGCCAAGGCATTAAAATGCACCTTTAATACCAAGCAGGTTGAGTTTCTGGGTTACATTATAACGCCTATAAGTATAGTTATGGACCTAGTACGGGTATAGATAATCCAAGAGTAGCCAGAGCTAGAGAGCTACTAGGATATTTAAGTGTTCCTAGACTTTGCCAATTTCTATAGGCGCTTTATCTATAACTACTTGGACGTTGCCTAGCACCTATCCAACCACATTATAGAAGCTTCTTAAGACCTAACCTAAGGAGCAAAAGGCTTAAAGGCGGAAAGAAAGAAAACTAAGAAGGGACCAACTAAGTAGTACAGACTATAGATATGGCCCGGAAAGGTACAAAAGGCCTTTTAGGAACTACAAGCAAAGTTTATAGAAGCTTTATTACTGCAGTATTTTAACCCAGATTAACCACTAATAATGGTTACTAATGTATTAAATTTCGCTCTTATTGGTATCCTACTCCAACCTAATAGGTATCCGGACGCTACCCAGCTTTACTAAAGACTAGTAGCATTCTACAGCAGAAAATTCCAGGGCCCTAAAGTTAGGTATTATACCCACGATAAGGAACTGCTAGCTATAGTTAACTACTTTAAATAGTGGCGACATTACCTTAAGCACGCGAGCCATACCACTTGTATACTCTTAGATTATTATAATCTACGCTACTTTATAACTACAAAGGAGCTTATACCTTAGCAAGCCAGATAGGTAGAGGAGCTTATATATTTTAATTTCGAGATTAAATATAAGCTAGGGGAAAGCAACCCTACTAATAGACTGTTACGACGGCCAGACTATGCTAAAGGCTTTAAAACGGGAGACGGAAAGCAGATAATAGATATCTTACTCCCTATATTGCAGAATAAGCTTTAGGTGTAGGATGCTCGAGCACCTATAGCTCCACGTATTAAGTCTTAGGCGATACAAACCCTATTGGTATTTAGTAGCGTTCCGGCTGGTACCTAGTCCGTTTCCAATAAGGGCCCAAATATGCCTGGACAGGATATCCCTGATATAAGTTCGGAACCTAGTAATACGTTACTTTTAATTACTAAGCTATTCCCTTAAGCCAATAGCGAAGCTATAGAGTAATTGGAACTCGGAGCCCTGTAATAACCAAAGGACTTTAACCTCATAGCCGCCTTCCTGACGTACGCGCATTAAAGAGTTGCAAGATCTATAGTACCATCTAGTTTTGTACTCGGAGTAGTATGGGACGAAATAGCTTTTACCTAGGAACTATCCGAAAGGTTAACAGATCTTATCTATAAGGTGCAACGGAGGGACGCCTTCTATGCCATCTTCAATGCGGAAGTAGGCCGGAAACGTGACGGAAAGGAAGCTGTAAGGCGCTAAAATTGGGAACTGGACCCAATGGGCCTACTGCGTAGAAATGGCAAGGTTTGGGTACCATATAAAGCAAATCTACGGCAGAAGATTCTTATAAAGAATTACAATAATCCTCTAGGCGGCCACTATGGTTAAGTCAAGATAGTGGAATTACTTTAACGCAAATACTATTAGCTAAGGCTTAGGTAGGAAGCAAAGGAGTATATCAGCCACTGTAAGAAGTGTTAAGTATATAAAATCCGAAGGTATAAGCCGTAGGGTTTACTTAAATCGGTTTCTCCCGCAAATAAACTATGGCGACATTACGCTATAGATTTCATTATGGATCTCCTACTATCTAAGGATAAGTAAGGATGAATATATAATTTAGTCCTTGTACTTATTAATAGGTTTTTAAAGTACATCTAATACCTTCCCGTTAATAAGATAATTAATGCACAAGCGCTTATAAACCTAATTAGGGAGAAATACTTTCTTAAGGTAGATTAGCTACACTCCATTATTACTAATAGGGGCAGCATCTTTATAAGCCAATACTGGTCGGATCTATGCTTCTATTTAAAGATAGACTACTGTTATAGTACGGCTTTCCACCCGCAGACGGATGGGCAAACGGAACGCTAGAACTAGGAACTAGAGTCTTACCTATAGATATATTTAAACTACCAACAAGACAATTAGTGTAAGCTACTTCCGTACGCGGAGTACGCTTACAACTTAAAGCAATATATATTGCATTAGTACGCACCAATCTAGATTGCCTACGGCGTCTAACTATTAGGATTTAATGGTATACCTAATAATCACTGGCTGAGACAGTAGGATTAATTATAGGACCCTACCGGGAAGTCTAAGGACATCCACTAGAGAGTACAAGGGTACCTTAAGGTATAGGAGGAGTAATGGAAGTATACGAAGCAAAGCCTACAAGATGCTTAGAAGTAGTAGAAACTTTAGTACAACTATAAACACCAGGACAAGCATTTCGGAGTAGGTGATGAGGTTCTTTTACGTTTAATAAATATTAAGACCTATCGACTATTAAAGAAGCTTAATGTAAGATACCTAGGTCCCTTCTAAGTTAAGAAATGAATTGGTAAGCTAGCCTACTGTCTCTAGCTACCCCTATCTATAGCCTGTATGCATCTAGTGTTTTATATAAACCTACTAGAGCCATAGCATAGACTACCACTAGAAAAGAACTTTTAACTAGGCCCAATTAAACACCCTAAGGTAGTGGGCGAGCGGTATAAGGTTAAAGCTATACTACGCTATAAGTCTATTAAGAACAAGCTTTAGTACGAAGTTAAATGGCTAGGCTGGCCTACTAAAGAGTCTATATAGGAACCAGAGGACCACCTTAAGTATTGCAAAGATATTCTAAAAGAATATTGGGACTAAGGTCCACAATTTATAAGGCGCAGAAAGCGCTCTAATACTACTATATTATCGCAACCTAAAAAGAAAGCTTGTGGTAGGCCGCGAAAGGCTCTAGAGAGTAAGAAATAGATGGCTACCATTCTATACTAAGGTGGTTTAGAAGTAGCTATGGTAAACTAGATATAGAACGGATACGCTTTGGAAACTATAAGGGTTAAAGCTACGGCCTAGGGCAAGAGACGTCCTCAGCCTTTTTATATATATAGCATAGGAATTAATAGGGCATTTTGCTAGTATTGCATTCCCTATAGGCTCCTAAGCCCTCTCTATAAGCCTTCCAAGCACCTTAATTAAGGCCCTTGACTACTACTATGTATAAAAATAAATCCCAAATCCTATAAATCCAAACTATAAATGCCCAGAGCCACTACGCCTTATCCTTAGGAGCAGGATTAGTATCTATAGGGCTACCAAGTAATAGCTAACGGGAATAAGACCCCTTAGTAGGGGTATAAGCAGGTATAAAAACAGGCGTAGGACAATAAGGTGTAGCTAGGGCGGATATCCTTAAACGCTTAATACTAACATTAGGTCTAAACCAGTACTAATAAAGCTCTTGCGGCGTAAGCTTATAGTTAATAAAGACACGCTTAAGCCCGGAATAGACAGAGATATTGGCTGGTTGGCATAGTCTAGAACTACTAAGACCTTGCTACAGTAACTGTTAGTTACCTATCCACTAGGTACCCGAAGGGTAACCTACCTAATAATGCATTATATTATACTTTTTTAAAACCTGACGCGTATGCGCGAACTCCTTCTTATAGTATATAGCGACCTTCTTCTTATTATCCCCATCCTTTACCCTATCCTTAGTATACCAACCTTGCTCTCGCATTAAGCGTTGCTGGCTGGCTTGCTGGGAATTGTAAGCGGTATAGATAGCTATGGTATAATCTTAAATTCGACCCAGTCGCTTAGCATTAGCACTAGAATAAGAAAGCGCCCGGGCGATATAGTAGTTAAGGATATTAAAAGCACGCCGCCACTTAGGCCTAGGCTATTAGAAAGCTTAAAGTCAGTAATAGAAAACTATTTATAGGATAGGAAAACCTACTTTAACGCAACTACCGCTCTTAGTACGCATGCAATGATTACAAGGACTAAAGGTATTTGACCTTACGTAGTATATCCTGTTATAGGCCTCTAGAATCCTCTTATTAGATTTCTAGTCTTTTAAGGATATACAGGCAAAGTTATTTAAGTAGGACCAGCACCAGTTGCGAGTTAGCGGAGGTTGGGGTTCTATATATAACGGTAGGGCTAGAATACGCTAAGAAATCGGCTTAGAAGAGCAGTTGGTAGGGGAATAAAGAGGCATATTAAATTAATAATGGAAAAGAAGAAAATCTTAATAATATATTAAAGATACGTCCAAAATTGGACGAAGGTTAATAATAGGGGGTTAGGTATTAAGGAAAAGGATTAAGCTTAATAAGCAAGGCGTTTTATACTTTACCTTCTAATACCCTTTTGGTGAATAGCTGTAACCTTGCCAATATAGCTCCGTTACAATAGCGTTATTTAGAAGGAAGGAAACACGAGTATATATTATCTAACTATTACTTCCTTACAAAAACTAATAACGCGGCCGGGGAAGGCAACTAAGATGTTAATTAAAGACGTATATAGGTTAAATTATACCTAATTAATGCTATGGTATCAAAGAATAATATTATAGACGTTCTTAACAATTGTATAAGGGCTACAGATGCTGTTGTAAAGTGTCCCTCCTGTTTACTGGGCAGAGAAGCTATGCTAGTTATATAAGCACAGGACTACTAGATTTGGAAGCATATATACCAAATCTTAGGAGATAGGTCTCCTTAATTAACTAATTAATACCTTAACCGCACTAGATAGCCAAAGGGCGAATACGGAAGTAATATATTAGTAATATAGAGGATCATAAAAAGAGATCACGGATTAATATCTTAGTAGTTAAAAGACGGCGGTAAGCTAAGGCCCTATACGCTAAACCCAATACTAAAAGGTTCTATGGAACTATATAAGGAATACCAAATTGCCTATAACACTCGTGATTGATTACAGACTGGCGTAAAGGCTTAGATGTAAAGTTGCATAAAAATCCTTAAGTTAGCCTAGGTAGTTACTGGCACGTTTCTAGTAGGCTTTTAATGGGTCTCTAGGTAATCCTCGCGTCTTTTCTCCAGTTATATTTTTTCCTTATTGAGGTTTTCAGGAGTTTAAAGTAGAGGTTAGATAGATAGATAATATACAGCGGTATGCTAATATCTTTTCGAACCCCTTCTGGGACGAGCCCTCCATAATCTCCCTACCGCAAAGTAACGGCGATCGGGGGCCGACCGCAAGAAGGGGGGGGGCAATGTAAGGGATATTATTGCGGTACCTCGGGTTGCCCTCAGGGCAACCCCCGGACACCCCTCGGACGTCCGTCGGTTACGTGCCGGAGGCACGTGCCCCTAGTATATAGTCTCCACGATCCCAGAGGCC
>Ga0307507_10008247_pt1 | contig 14550 bp, 14 predicted proteins | sample 7_EM_MG_FD_207223 | JGI IMG/M metagenome (GOLD analysis project Ga0307507, IMG submission 207223) | Populus trichocarpa ectomycorrhiza microbial communities from riparian zone in the Pacific Northwest, United States - 7_EM | ecosystem: Host-associated > Plants > Roots > Unclassified | place... | reverse complement strand
GAAAAATTCTACCATGCAAGTGCAGGAGTGATGAGTTATGAAGTGGAGAGTTTACAGGTTGCCATGTTCTGAAAACTTCTTTAGAGGGTATATTTGATCATCCTGTAATTTTTATTGAGTCAAAACCCACTCCTACATGCTGTTTTATCATGAAAACCAATGTCAATTTCAATTGGGGAAAAATTAATATTTTATCTAGCTTGTAAGAGCTCTAGTTCTGAAATTTAGAACTAGGTTGAGGGGCATGTTGGGCAGTGCCATCAAAAACAGTTCAAATGACGAAAATTTCGCACCATGGGCGGTGCGAATATGCATTTTTACAGTCCATGGGATAGGCGGGCCCGGCCCGGCCAGGCTCAGGCGTTACCAAGCCTACAGGCTCCGGCCAGGCCAGGCCCCAGAGAATTTTCATAGGCCAGGCCCGGCTTTACCGAAGCCTGGCCCGCCTGGCCCGTTGGGAACACTGATTATAACATAGTAAACACACCGATAGATATTACCAGCGGCAGGGTTAGGGATCCCATGGCCTTGTACTGGAAGCTGTTATCCAGTGTATCGCTTTGGCCTATGACAAAACCTTCCAACATTCGCATAGCAATGATTATATCATTACTATTTATAAGGGGAATTACACTGCGAATGAGGTTGCTGCGCTTGCCACTTTCTTGAAGCTGCAGAGTGAGTGGCCGTATGGGCTAGTGTGGAGGGAAGTGAAAAGGAAAAGGCAGGCTAACCACTGAGTTAAGTACCTTGTTTTACCTTGGCCATAAATCTTTTTGTCAGTCTTAATGCGTGGCATGCGGTGGGTGAATCAAACCGTATAGTACTGAGAAGGGCGTTGTTCATAGCCATTGTTCCCAACGAGACAGGCCGCTAGGAGATCGGCCTATAGGTAACGCTGTTGGCACTTAGTTACGAGAGTTTGTGCCCTTGCACAACCCTCAAAATTGATGTGCCCGGCACGGCACTATATAATGTCCAGGCAATCCATGTATAAATAAAATGATATTATCACAAAAAGAGAGAAACTATCTGCCAGCCCAATTCACATTGAATATCTCCCATTTCCAATCCTAGTAAGTTTTCACTATGCTGAATAATCCGAATATTTACTGTACTTCAATAACAGCCACCAGCCCATGACAATTGAATTTTGCCAAGTTGTGCCATCAGCTAATCTCATCACACTCTAAGATTTCGTAGTGCCGTGCGGGGCGCATTGGCATGACACAAGGCATCTCGAGTGCCAACAGCGCTACCTATAGGCCATAAGGCAGGCAATGGCAGGACACCCCCGCAAATAGCCTAGGCCAATATAGGCCCAATTCAATCAGCTTGCGAAAGCCCACCAGGCCTAATACGCGCCTATAGGCCCGATGATTAGCTTTTAGAACAGATCGCTTCGAGGGTATCCTGATTCTTCTTCCCACCTCTTTCAATTTCATAGCTTTTTTGTGCTTAAGGGGTATTGGTCAAGGATTAATATGCCATAATCGACATTATCAATACATTTTTGTTTTGTATCCAGGGTGGTCGATAGACACCCGTAAAGCGAGATGCCCCCGGTGGGAACTCGGGTGGGTTAATAAAGGAGTGTGCAGATAACTGTCGTTTCCGCCGATTACTAGGCTTCTTAAGTTCTGCCAGTCAGTGTTCGCAACGGGGCAGTCCGTCCGTCCTGAGGGTAGGACCAGGACAGACTATGAATCGTAGTCCGTCCAGTCCTGGAGAGAATTTTGCCCAGGGCTAATGGCTGTAGGACGGGGGAAGACGCCGGGCCCCACCAACCAGATTGCAGAGTGTCTCAGAGTGTGAAGCCAGACAGATCCCTGCAGATCCCCACAGCCCCCCACAGATGTCCACAGATGCCCACAAATACCAGCAGGCCCAGACAGATCCCCACTCTTCTCCGCCGTTCAAGCAGAGAATCTGTAGTCCACCACAATTACTAATCGTCTTCAGATCAGGAAGCGAAGAAAACAACTACAGTGTGATCGTGACACACTTTAGAAGGAAAGATAGAAGATGGAAGAACCGTAATCTGGGTCACTATGCCCTGTTTAGACTTTATCTACAAACAGGGGTGGTGATATCACGAGGGTGTTAAATCATATTCTTTGTTGATGAATCCGAAATAAAAATATAAAGGAGATTGTAAATCCCTTCTTAAGTTAAATTTCCCAATAAAGGAGCACTATCGACCGGTTCTCATAGCTTAATGGTAATGAGACCGGTCACTACTAGCCCTTCCAGGGAAGGTCAGGAGTTCAACTCCCGGCCGGGGTGGATGTAGCAAGCAGGCCTTTAATAAATAACAGGTAAAGTAAGCCCTGGCGAACCACCTTTTTGCCATCAGGGCTATCCAGTGTTTTTGCCCTAATATTCAAGACTATTTAAAATTTTCCTATTCGCCTTTGTGCCTAATATGCTCAATCTGATTATTATTCGAAAAGTGCAAAAGTGAGTCATCAATGATGAAAGAAGACTTACAGATCCCCACCGTCCTTATCAGTGGATCTGCAGTCCACTACTGTCCCCTGTGGTGCTTTTATTAGGACAGCATAATAGTGTCTCACCTTGTGTGGCCCGTCGTCCTTGCTCAAACCCTGCAGTCCTAAAATGTCCCAGGACGGGACAGAGTAAAAATTGTCGTCCGGTCCGGTCCAGTCTTCTTGGCAGTTCCCCCGTGGGGCTGCCCGGGCCCCCAGACCATTGCGAACACTGCTGCCAGTGTTGGTACCTGTATTCAATATACCTGCATCCCCATCCATAATTTTTCTCGGCCTGGCTATTCCGATCTGATAAAGCACAGAATCGTACGATACGGTGACTTCATATTAACATCGTATAATATCAAGCCCTAAACTATGTACCACACCCTCCCATAATACTCGATGATAGTCGAGCATGATCGAGCAGTATCCATGATCGAGGAACCCCTATGATCGAGGCTTGTCGAGCAGACTATTGTCGAGCAAAACTCGATCATGATCATAATCATGGAGTTGGCATGATTTCCCTGCGAAATTATCGCCGGTACAGGGTATTAGTAGGGTATCTGATGAACTTTATTTTTGGCTTGTCAGGCTGGGGGCAAGTGAGAGCAAGACCTACAAGGTTTCAATTTGAAGAGTAGTGTCTGGTGGGGGTATTGCTCCTAGGTACTGATTTACCGTGTCATCAACGGGGGAGTTCATCCATCTTGCAGCCAGATGTGCAAGGACCACTCTCTGTTTTCCCGTACCGTCCTCAAGGCAGTTTGCCTCACTGTCTGGAGCAGCGGACGTCGGGTCTCTTAGCCCCCTCCTCTAATCCTAGTATTTTATTCTACTATCGGCTATAAAAACTTACATAATATTATAGTGTTGAAAACGGGCCAAAAGTCAATCTATATACCGGAAAGATGTGCGCGTAAGAGATGTTTCAGAACTTCATCGGTAATAGGATGTACTCAAGTAGGCTGGGCGTGTGACTGCGGTTTCTCCCTAACTCCCACCAAACGAGTACGGTCCTTCTAGCTTGCAAAATCACAAATCATATCAACAGCGACTCTGCCAAACACCCTATCACTATTTTAGTTAAACCATTACTCTTCCTCCACGATTCCAACCCCTTCATCAATGAGCAACCCAGGCACAGCATCCGAGCACCTGAATAGTCCACAGTACTCTGAGACTCGGGCAACCTTTCCAACTCCTCCTGCCATGGGCCACCCAAGTACGATGCACAAGCATCTAGAGAGTCCATACAACGCCCAAACTTCGGCGCTCAACCAAACCCCGCATGCTATTGACGCCATCCCTGACCTTGCAGCCAGAGACGCTTCAAGTCTACCGTACCCCATGCAAGATTGTTCATTACCACAGCAGCTATTGCAGGAGCAGGAAGCCAAGTGGGATCAAAGCTTCCAAGACCAGGCTAGGGAACATCAACAAGCCCTTTATCTCAAATCACTGGAATACAAAGAAGTGTTGTCTCAATGCTCTGATGAGGGGTTAGAACGGTATGAGAAGAAAAATCAGGAAATTCTGGAGCAATCAGTTGAAATCGCAAGCCTTATTGTTGAGTCCACACCCCCAATTTTCCTAATATTGCTAACTGATATATAGGCCGCGGTCCTATATGAAAAAATCGAAAAGATGAAATACATGGAAAGATTCAATGTTAGAGGCGCCTTGGGTAGACAATCAGAATGCCCGTTTTATAGTTGCCACTAATATGAAATGGCAGAACACATGGTACATCATGCAAAACTCATCAAGAAGATCAAAACCGATTGTCTACCCGAGATTCAGGCAGGGCTAGACGAACTCGCCAAAACACCTGAATTCACTAAGGTTCTCCACGACGAAGTAGCATCCCGTGGCCTTGTACTGGAAGCTGTTATCCAGTGTATCGCTTTAGCCTATGATATAGCCTTCCATAATTCGCCTGGCAATGATTATATCATTACTCTTTACAATGGGGATTATACCGCGAATGAGGCTGCTGTGCTTGCCACTTTCCTGAAGCTGCAGAGTGAGTGGTCGCATGGGCTAGAGTGGAGGGAAGAGAAAAGGAAAAGGCAGGCTAACCACTGAGTTAAGTACCTTGTTTTACCTTGGCCATAAATCTTTTTGTCAGTCTTAATGCGTGGCATGTGGTGGGTGAATCAAACCGTATAGTACTGAGAAGGGCGTTGTTCATAGCCATTGCTCCCAACGAGACAGGTCGCTAGGAGATCGGCCTATAGGTAACGCTGTTGGCACAATACTCCAAATCGATGTGCCCGGCACGGCACTATATAGTGCCCAGGCAACCCGTCTACAAATAAAATAACTCTATAAGAAAACAGGAGAGACAATCCACAAGCTCAGTTCCCATTGAATATCCCCCATTCCCATCCTTGTAATTTTTCACTGTGCTAAAGAAACCGAATATCTGCCTCCCCAATAACAGAAACCAGCCCACGACAATGAAAGTGTGTCAGATTGTGCCATCGGCTAATCTCATCAAACTCTGGCATTTCGTAGTGCCGCGCCGGGGCACATTGACATGACACATGGCACTTCAAGTGCCAACAACGCTGCCTATAGACCATAGCCCAGGCCAAGGGAGGCCACCCCGGCAAATAACCTGGGCCAATAGGGGCCGAATTTCCTTGTCGTTCAAAAGCCTACCAGGCCTGATAAGCGCCTATACGCTCGGTGATTAGCGTTGGGAAGAGATTGCTTGAAGGGTATTTTAATTCCCCTCCTCTTTCAACTCCCCCGCCTTTTCCTTTTATTCCCTTTTTAACCTTCGGTTATTGCTTCACAGGCAATCACACCATAAGCGCTACGCCGCTAACTCAGCCAAGTCATAAGAACTCACGTCCTACGTCACCAGCACAGTCCTATCCTATCATTCTTCCCTCCAACTCTACTTCTTCAGCAGGAATTCCATTCAATCCCCAAGCTAATAAAGCGAAAACATTTATGGTTAATCTCCATTGTATTGATACACCATATTACGTAATCACCCACCTTACCGGTGCACAGTTGACGCACCGCAGCAGTGGTTCTTTTTATCTACGATTAATTCAATGAAGTAATGTTGTGAGGCAATGGGGAACATTTACTGTGAATTTTTGCCGTTAACACTGTATGACTGTTCGTCAAGAGCGAGCCGTCCTTGGCTATGTAGACTAGCTTAAACCAGATAGGCCAAATGAGGACCAACCACTCTTTGTTTTCCCGTACCGTTCTCAAGACAGTTTGCCTCACGGTCCGGAGCAGTGTACATAGAACTCCACCAGCCCTAGTACTTTATTCTACCTTTCACTATCCGAGTGATATATCATGCCCCGCCACCACCCTTAAAATTAATAAAAAAAAATCAACTCTATGAAGCTTAAATATTTGTGTAAAAAGAACACATCCCTATTATACCCGTTGCCGTGGAGAGAGCCCTTCCCAGACCTCGATCTTGATGAAAAAATAAACAAACAAAACCTAGCACGTGATATATGATATGCACAGATTTTGCAAGCCCCCAATTCCAGACAGAGCTAACACAATTCACCGCCAAATGTCCAATACCTACGCTTCAAGTTCGATCTCTCATAAAATTATACCTATACGTATTCCAAGCCCCTGAATAGAAAAACAAAAACCCCGATTTTCAATTCGATCCGGTGAAACAAACACTGGTTTTTATCACTAATGTGTCTGTGCAGCGCCATGGAGTCACTAAGGGGGGTTACTCAAGACACTTCTCCCGCTTTCATTATATTTTCATAATAATAATAATATCATTAATTATTATTGCATCCTCCCCCCGGCATCACCCTTAACCAATTCAATCATTCCGTTCTTATACTCCAGGGTGATTTGATTTCCTTATCTTTTATTTCATTGGTGGGATGATTGGAAGCGTGGGTATTGGCTTACTACGCAATCCCGAAAGCCGGTGACTTCTTTACCGTACTCTCGGATAGAAGTGATTACGTATAGTGTGGGCGACCGGGTGCTCGCCGGTTGTAGGGTGGGCTACCGCTTCCTCCGTACAAAGGATTTCCCGTGGGGGTTGCTCGAAGGAGGGAGAAGTCCTTGGGAGTTTCCAACCCCTATTGGAATGTCCGACTCCCCTAGGATATGTCTTAGGCACACCGTCCACACGTCAATCACAGCCAGCATGTCGGGATTCACATATTATAAACTCCCTTCTTGGGCAGTAGCATGATACTACAGTTTAAGAGGAATTTTATATGATGTGATATTATACCCGCAAGAGTTCCCCTTTGCCTTGCGCTTCCACTTATATAGATCACTCAAAAAGGCTAAGCGGGTACAAAAATCCTACCCTCTATTCTATCTCCAGCCCCATCCACATTGCAGTAAGCAAATATTATATTGAACGCCTCATGAACCGGGAAACACCTCTTTTCAAGCTCAATTATAAACATAACAATAGCTATTACCGGCAGCAGGGTAAGGGATCCCGAATTTTGTATCGCTAAATCCTTCTACCGCACACCACGAGAGTCCGAGCCAATGTTGAACCCTCCCCCAAATTTGCTTGCCAGTAACTCTTCCAATACGAGCACCTAAAGCCTATGGATTTCATACAGGTATCCCGTTCTAATCTGCATTTTGCGGAGTGCATTTAGCCTTAGGCTGAGAGAAGAAGAATTAGGTACAAGGATGCCGGAGCGGGCTTCCGAGTGCCGAGATCAGATTTCGTGATACCTCTTTCGCCACCGCTCCGATGAGAGTACGCCTAGTAGATTAAGTTTTGTTGCGTGGTGGTTCGGTCTGAGAGTGCTTTGGCGCTTTGATTTGTTAATGCCGGGAGGTCAGACTCCCGTTCTCTGCCAGTCGGGATCGAGGTGCACCTGCCATCAGGGTCGGAAACGATATCTCACATACTCTAGTTTTCGCCGACTACCCAAGCTCGGTACGTTAAGCATCACGAATTTCTGCTAGACTCTTCCACTTAATCCTCTCGTATAATAGATATCCACAATAGGGAGTGTCTTCGCAGATATCAAGACCTAAAATACTAATTAAAACTGACATGTGTACCCCCGCTGCTAGATCCAAGCTCGTTATGATAAAACCATATAAATCTATACTCTTCATTGGAGAACCGATGAAGTGTACTATACGTTTCTCAGTTCCATCCTTGCGCCTGAAGGAAGAGGTCATCCTAGCGATAAAGTATACTTGGCGGCAGGCTTAACATGGCGCTCGGTATTTATTACAGTACTAAGCATGTGGACGTCCGTAAGAAGGCTTCGGAATAGCTTCGCTTTCCCTCTGGCTCAGGTATTTTCTGCACAAACTTGGGATGAACCTGTTGAAAATATTGTGCGTCGAGAGGGGCCTGCTGTATCCTCTGGGGTGTTCGCAGCTATAACAGAGGCAACCGACGATCTTCCATTTTGTTCGCGACCTCGACAACCCGTTGTCTTTCGGTTGAGATATGAGTAGTGGTTAGTGTTGAGGGTGAATGGGTCGCCGGCTATGCTACGGGGTATATCCATCTATGATACTAGAGACTACAAGAAATATTTCCGTCATTTACGTTGAAAAGCGGCGTGTGCGGCGGGTGAGATCCGGTGACCCGGAGCAAAAGTACGAATGTAGAAGGGTATCAGAATCTATAACAGCATCATACGTTACAGGCACAACCGATGGCCGCAGCGTCGGCCCTACTCTAATAACGCGACATTTCACCAAATTCCAATAAGCTCCATAACTGAATTTCTGAATACACATCACGAACTAACTTAATATACCATCATTGCCAAGCGCGCTTGCTACTTAAAAAAAAGAAGAAAGTCGGACGTTAGTAGCCATATCCACTTGATTCTTCCTCATTCCCTCTCCTGTTTCCACCCCTGCGACCATGGCTCTGTCCCTCATCGTCGCCGGTCCTACGGGAAGACCCGTATTCGGAAGTGTCGTTATCGCGGCTACCGTACGAGCGACCGGAGGATCCGTAGGAAGACTCTTCGTTATCATCGTTGCGGCCAGAGCGTCCATAGGTGGAGGTGGTGGTGGCATTCTCGCCGCGGCCTGATGTTCCGTAAGAAGATGTAGTATTATCGTTATCGTATGAGCTTGTATTGCCTCTGTAAGAAGAACTACTATTATCGTTATCACGGTTAGACCTTCCGTAGGATGAAGTTTCCTCGCCACGGCCAGATCTACCGTACGAAGAGGTATCCTGGTCACGCCCGGATGTTCCATAAGAACTACCTTCCTCAGTGCGGCTAGATCTCCCGTAGGAGGTCACCCCCTCACCACCGCCGGCGCGCCCGTAGGAAAGTGGTTGTTCCTCACGACCATAAGAGGAAGTATTTTCCCCAGAGCCGCGAGGATGAGACGGGGATTCGTTATCATATTTGCTACGTCCAGCGCCACTATCGCCACCATATGAAGATGTCTCGGCACGCCCATAAGAACCTGTCGCACCCCCGTCATCATTACCACGTCTAGCGGAGGAGCCGGAAGAGTCTTGTGTACTGGATCCATAACCTCCGCTGGCCGCGCCGTAAGTATCGTTGTCACGCCTACCGGACGAGCTGTAAGAAGAGTCTTGTGGATTGGATCCATGGCCGCCTCTGGTAGTGCCGTAAGTATCGTTGTCACGTCTACCGGAGGAGCTGTAAGAAGAGTCTTGTGTATTAGATCCATAGCCTCCGCTAGTAGTGCCGTAGCTATCGTTATCACGTCTACCGGAAGAGCCGTAAGAGTCTTGCGTGTTTGATCCATAACCTCCGCTGGCCGCGCCGTAACTATCGTTGTCACGTCTAGAGGAGCCGTAGGAGCCGGACTCCTCGTTCTGATGGCGAGAGGAGTGACTGGTTCCAGTACCGCCATACGATGAGGTCTCCTGTCGATTGCTTCCCGAGCCATATGAAGATTGCTGGCGGTTATCTGAATCACGTCCGCCGCTCCGATTGTACGAAGAAGAAGACTCGTTGTTGTTACGACCGGAGCCATAACCTCCGCCGGTATTGTCGTATGAGGAGGCTTCTTCGCGATTGCGGCCGGAGGACCCGTAGGACGATTCCTTATGGCTATCACCATACGAGGAGCCTTCGCCAGGACGGGATTGTTGATTTCCACTAGAGTGAGAAGCCACACCACCTCCCCCAGGCATACCCTTATGGCTATGGCCACATCCGCCAGGCCCGGGGTTGGGGTCCTCGCCTTCGTGATTCTTCCCATCTTTGACACCCTCCTTTCCGAGAGCCTCCTCCAGATGGCGTTTTTGGCTCTCGTCCTTCTCTTCCCACCATTGCTTCACGGCCTCAAACATAGCACGTTGGCCTGCCTTGTTCTCGTCTCTCAGGGCTGGGTGATGGAAAACTTGAAGTATCTCGTCGATAATCTGACGGGGATCCCTGTTGCTATCGTCCCAAGCGCTGACAATCAGAGGAACGGCAAATGAAACTGTAGCCGAGGCGACTCTGCCTGCAACCGGGTTGAGAATATTTGTGAAATGATCCTTCGAAAGAACGGAATGAGTTGGATCTGAGCAGTTTTCGTCCTCAAACACTTTAAACTGAGCCCTCTCGGAAGCCGCCAAAACACCACCGGAGCCGGCAGCCAGTTCAGCCTTGGTTCTTTCAAGGATAGGCTTGACATAGGGTGCTAGGATACTGAAGACATAAATTTGCATAGCGCCGGTAAGATTTTCCAGCAATGCGGTGGCTCCAGGAATCTTATCAATCCCGGCCTGGAAAGCTTTCATGACCTTATCGTGGAACTCCAAAATGGGGAAGATATCTTTTACGGTTTGTTCCGTTTGGCGTTTCATCTCTTCCACATCGTATCCAGCGACATCCGTCTTGGGTCGAATTGAGGTTTGTTCCATTTTTTTAGCATTAGCGTCTTGTTGCAGTCGATCAGCTTCCGAACCAAAATCTCCGCCAATACCGAGGAGAGCCCATGGGACATTGTCAAGTATACCCTTCAGGGTAGAAGTGGCTTCGTTGGATTTGTTGGGATCGGACGCATTACTGAGTTTACTGTCGAGATCCTGGACCTCGGATTGCACCATCTTGTCCGACACCTCTCCTAAAACACTGTGAAGGAAATCCGTCATTCCAACTAAAAAAAAAAAAGAGTAAGAATTAGTTTGCGCTTCGGAAGGGCTAGGGAGACAAGTGAAAGAAATGCATCGTACATGTTCCAGTGATTACCGGGAAAACTCTCTTTCCATTGACTTCAATCTCAGTTCGTTCTCCAACATGGGGATAAACCTGAGGCCCCAATTCTCTGAGAGCCAACTCGCAATAGTTGGAATGAGCCGCATAGTCTATAAATCCTTCAGGTTAGCGTTAAACAGAGAAGTTCTAAACACATGACACACCTTCCAAGCAGTGCAGTCCTGTCCCGAGAAGTCTTAAAGCCTCATACAGATCTACATCTCTGCCATCTCTGCCATACGCTCGGCCCTTCTCAATAGCTTCTTCAAACTTTTTCCGAACAAGTCCGGCAGAAGTATCCATACCACGATCCTCGGATGCGATGTAGGCTTTAAGTCCGGTACGTTCATCAATCGCCAACTCCTTGCCCTCATCAACGGGGCCGCGGAGACGGGGATCGTATTTGCGGGCATCCTCGTTATCGGCGTAGTCCTATAAGAAATAGAGAGTTAGACATGGCATAATAAACAAGTCACGAAGGTTCTAGGCGAACCTTTGGGTTGTCAATATGCTCTTCCGGGCGATATGTTCCAAGGCGCTCCTCGGTAACCTCAAACTCTCCGGTCGCAAAGCCAAAAGTCATAAACGACAAGACCCACAGCTATCACGTGCATCTGCCTATCAGCCTAATTCCCCACAAAAGCTTAACCTAACCGCGGCTTACCAAAACACGGATAGCATCCTTCGGCAGTTGCTTCAAACCACCAACATCGATGGCCTGCGAATAATCTCTTAGCCAATTTCCCTGCATTCCCAGTTAGCACAAGGAACTATACCCTCACGATCGACAAACACGTACAAAGTAAACCCTCTTGACATTCAGCCTGTCAAATTTTTTATTTCCAGCTTGACTCATAAACAACTCCAAGAGCGTTTCCTCGATATCTCCATGACGCCAATTTTTCCCAGCAACCTGAGAAACGCTAACAATATTCCCGGCCCCGAAAGCCACGGCTGGTGTAGCGAACAACAACACCGCCCCCGTGAGTAGCAGCACAGAAAGCGGAATAGAAGGCATCCTTCGCAGAGAATTGGCACAAAAGTGGAGTTGTGATAAAAGAAACGGAGGAGAAGAAAAGATAGAGCAGGAAAAAGTGGGGACTAAGTAGGCCTCGAAGCCCCAACGCCCCTTCCCGACCCCCCCCCACCCAAATCTACCCCTCTCGACCCCCCCACCTAAATCAAGGCCTGCCGTCATATCCCATACCCCACCATTTTTAAGGGGTGAAACCGTGCATCCACAATTCCAATCCTGCCCATCACCAAGCTGAATTAGCCCCATGACGTTAGTTCCGCACTAGCTATCGACCGATTGCTTGAGAGCCGCTTGGCAAAAGCTGAGATCCCCCCTCACTCCCACTTAATTGACCTTGTTTTGCCCTCATGGGAATCCTCTAAGTGGTTATCGTGATCAGTGGCGGGACTTTGCATACGCGAGCATAACATGTTCTATTTTTAAAGCGCGATGAGGGCAGGGATGAGGGGCAAGTTTTTGGGAAGGAATTCAGAATTGACGTGATGCATTTGTTTCTGCATCGAAAACCCTGATTATGATTCGAGCACTCCAAACACGTGCTCCAAGCTAAGGAACAAATAGTATCATAGCCCTGTCCGCAAAGTCTTCCCCCCCCAAAGAGAGGCACTATGGCAGGGTCTTGGCTGCAGCGAAAGTATGGTGAAAACTTGACGGCGTACCGAGATATACGGTGTTACGAAACGCCCCATGACGACAACAGAAAATAAAGCCTAATGGTGTAGCTTTTTTACAATTACCTCTCTCACATCTTTCTCCTTCTTTTTCCCCTCATTCTCAACTACTACGCTACTCAAGTCGGTGGTGACCGAGGTTGCTAGTTATTGTCTTGTGTGTGGGGTTACCATGAGGAGTTTCGCACCGCCGTATATCTCGGCACGCCGCCAACTACTATCACCCCCGACACAACTTCACCCACATAAACTGGACACCGGCCAGCGCTAGTTACGTTCAAATAAGATTTTTACCTAGTCTTGTTTCGAAATCGCAATAAGACAACATTAGCTAACTCTTTGTAGCCAGGACTAAGCCTTTCGGGGCTTTATTTTTGACGCCATCGCAAGTTTCACCTCAGCCAAAATTTCTTATATTCGTAACCTACAGGAAGCTGCTTCTTATTTCAACGTGCGGGTGCCTAGCCGGTCCTCACCAGTTTATGCGTTATCTTGTGCCCGTACTTTCGTTGCCGCCAAGACCTTGCTTGGCACGGAAAGGGGCGTCAAGCACATCGCTGTGTGGCTGCTTTTGCCAAGACGGGCGCTGGCAGTGGCTGATTGTCGCTTATGCCTGCTGTAGACTTTCACGTTTAAGTTGCCGTAGACTTCAAGGGAGATCAAATGTTGATACCCCTTATGTGCCAAAGACCAGCTCAAAAGCCACAACACCAGTTGCGCAGGGATTCTCGCACCACATAAGATTTTGCAAAACTTTTGTTTGGTCATCCGCATATTTATTCTCACCCCGGTAGTTACATTTTTGAGCGCGTTTCACCGAGCCTAATTAATTTAATTTGGCCTCGAATTCACTAAACCACAAACAAATGTTTGAAGTCACAGTGTTATGGCCGCACTACAAGGCCGCACTGGCACACGCAAGCTCGGTTAAATTTCAATCTATGCAAAAAAATTTCACACCCCCGTCTATTTCTCTTTCTTTCCTTCCTGTTCCCTTTCTCTCTCTTGACTTCCTTCCCTCTTGCACTTCACCTCTTTCCTCAAGTCTTTCCTTTCAATTATGATCTTCATCTCCGCATAATGCAAACTTTGTGTCTCTCTCTACTTAAGCCGTTTCACTCACTCCGCTGGGTAAAACTCTCACCATTAATCATTACCTCCGCATTGAATATTTTCAACAACAAACAAATACACTGGCATAAGCGAGTGATATCATATCTAGTTATATCGAACTCATTCATTATCACAAGCCTTCACCCTGCGCCAATCCTCGACTTAAACTTCGATTTTGTGCTAGTCCCCCACCGTTAGCGGGCGAGAGCAAGAGGCGGAAAGAGCGTGGGTTTTTTTTGCACCGCTGGCGGATCCAGAAGCTGGAACTTGGCCCCAAAGAGCAGGATAAGCGGATCCAGGGGCTAGAACTTGACATCAAACAGCGAGACGCAGAAACCAAGCTCTAGAAGAAGTTTACCGCAGTGGAGAGGAGGTTGAAGGGGGAAAGAGCTCGGGTGCGGAATAAGGATTTGAAAAGGAAGGTTTCCAAAATCCGGAGCAAGTAGATGCGTTTTGTGGAAGCGGTAAGATTTCCTTTTACTGAAATTATATCTATGTGTGAGAAATAATTAGTTGAATTGAATTGACGAGACAATTAATTAGTGGCCGAAGGTAATAGACGCTCGCAACATGGCAGCCCATGAGGTGTGCGGAGACGACGTGATTGCAGTTCTTCGATATAATCCGAAGAGTCTGCGGAGGATTTTGAAGCGGGCGTTCGAGTTTCTTTGGGAAATTTCCTTGTTGGGGCGGCGTCCCAGGTCCTTTGCTCCCCCCCCCGAGCGGCGATGCGGTGTAGGCGGTGGTGGAGTTAGAGTTTTACTATTACTACCGGTGTGGAGAGGGCACTGCGATAGGGTAGTTTCAGCAGTCAAGGGAGCGTTTGAGCACCCACTAAACACCTATGTTTGTAGATAGCTTGGCGTGCAGAACTTCCTGCACATAAGCCTCTCTTCCCTTTCTCTAGTTAGACAAGCGCAATACCACCGCCCTCACCACGGTGAGTGGCATCTTCCCTTGCACTCTATTGGGCTTCACTTTCTGTGTGTATCACTACCTACCTATCGTCTACATTACACAGTACCTACCCGAGGTCAAGTTCACCTCTC
>Ga0307507_10008246_pt1 | contig 14551 bp, 12 predicted proteins | sample 7_EM_MG_FD_207223 | JGI IMG/M metagenome (GOLD analysis project Ga0307507, IMG submission 207223) | Populus trichocarpa ectomycorrhiza microbial communities from riparian zone in the Pacific Northwest, United States - 7_EM | ecosystem: Host-associated > Plants > Roots > Unclassified | place... | reverse complement strand
TCGAACCTCACCGTCAACTCTTCTCCGGCTGCTTGGCGAGCCGCTCGAGCAGCCGCTTGATCTCGCGGTTCTGTTCGCCCTGGCCATCGGCCCATTCGCGGATCATCTGCTGCTCGGTCCGCATGTGCGCGACCAGCCCTTGGATGGCCTCCGCCAGGTTGGCCATGGCCGTCGTGGCGTTGCGGTTGCCGTTGTCCTCGACCGAGGTGCGCAGCCGATCGATCGCCGCCGACAGCTCGCCGCCGGCGCCGTCACGGGCATATTCGCGCACCGTGGAGGCGAGCCAGTCCTCGAGGTCGGTGTAGAAGCGGTTCTGTGCCTGGCTGGATTGCAGGTCGAGGAAGCCCAGGATCAGCGAGCCGGCAAGGCCGAACAGCGAGGAGGAAAACGAAATGCCCATGCCGCCGAGCGGCGCGGCAAGCCCCTCTTTCAGCGTGTCGAACAGCGCGCCGGCGTCGCCGCCGACCTTCAGGCCATCGATCACCTTGCCGACCGAGCCCACGGTATCAATCAGGCCCCAGAAGGTACCGAGCAGGCCGAGGAACACCAGCAGGCCGGTCATGTAGCGGGAGATGTCGCGCGCCTCGTCGAGCCGGGTGGCGATCGAATCCAGCAGATGCCGCATCGTCTGCTGCGTGATCGCCATCCGCCCGGTGCGCTCGCCGCCGAGGATCGCCGCCATCGGGGCCAGCAGGGTGGGGTAGCGCTCCACCGCGAGGCCGGGATCGGCGATGCGGAAATTGTTCACCCAGGACACCTCGGGATAGAGCCGGATCACCTGGCGGAAGGCCAAGATGGTGCCGATCAGGAGCACCGCGCCGATCAGCGCGTTGAGACCCGGATTGGCGAAGAAGGCGTTGATGATCTGCTTGTAGAGCACGACCATCACCAGCGCGCAGAGCACGAGGAACACCAGCATGCGCACCAGGAAGATCCGGGGCGAGGACAATTTGTTCAACTCGATCTCGATTGCCGAACGGGAAGAAGAGGAGGCTGAAGGCATTGCCGATGACATCCGTTTCTGGAACCGGTCTTCCGCCACCAATATGGCACAGCGGTGGCGGGAAAAAAGCCGGCATCGCGCTCAATTCGGTCCGGGCGATCCGGCCAGGGGTGAAACCGGTTCCGGCCCTTTACGTACTTAGCTTGATTCCAGAACGACTTTGCCTCAATCGGGATTCGATATGACGGTTTTTTCTCTTGGCGCCGTCGTGGCCATGGCGCTGTCGCTGTCAGCCCTGATGGTGATCGCCTGGGTTGTGCAGCAGCGCAGCGGCAATTCCGGCTGGGTCGATACGATCTGGACCTTTTCGGTCGGCCTGGTCGGGGCGGCAGGCGCGCTCTGGCCGATCGGGGGCACGGTCCCGATCTCACGGCAATGGCTGGTGGCAACCCTGGTGGCGGTCTGGGCGTTGCGGCTCGGGGGGCATATCGGCATTCGCACCGCCGGCGGCGTGGACGATCCGCGCTACGCCACGCTTGCCAAGGAATGGGGTGCCAACGCGCCCCGGCGGATGTTCTTCTTTCTGCAAAGTCAGGCACTCGGCTCGATCCCGCTGGTCCTTGCGATTTTTGTCGCGGCACATGCTCCGCCGGGTTCGTTGCGCCCGCAGGATTATCTGGGGGGCCTGATCCTGTTTGCCGGCATTGCCGGCGAGGCCATGGCGGATGCCCAGCTCAGGCGCTTCCGAACCGACCCCGCCAACAAGGGCAAGGTCTGCGATGCAGGGTTCTGGCGCTGGTCGCGTCACCCGAATTATTTCTTCGAATGGCTGTGCTGGCTGGCCTATCCGGTGATCGCAATCCCGATCAATGCTTCCGCAGGCTACGTCTGGGGTTGGGCGAGCCTGCTCGCGCCGGTTCTCATGTACTGGTTCCTGGTTCATGTCACCGGCATTCCCCCGCTCGAGGACCAGATGCTGCGCTCGCGCGGAGAGCGCTATCGCGACTACCAGTCGCGCACCAGCCGGTTCTTTCCCTGGCCGCCGCGACAGGGAGCGATCCCATGAGCTTTGTCTCCATCATCGGCAGCGCCGAGCGCGTGCCGCTCCCCGACGCCGTGGTCCGCGCCGCGATCCACCAGCTTTGCGCCCGCACCGCGACGTGGCTCGCTTCCGGCAGTGAGGCCAACGACGCGGCATTCGCGCGCGCCACCGCGGATCGCGCCATCGCCGAATGCAGCGAGGCTGCCAACGCCCGGCATTACGAGATGCCGGCGGCCTTCTTCGCAAAGGTGCTCGGGCCGCACCGCAAATATTCCTGCGGCTTCTACCCGCAGGGCAATAGCACCTTGCAGGAGGCCGAAGAGGAAGCCCTGCGTCGCACCGTCGCGCACGCGGATCTCGCCGACGGCCAGTCGATCCTCGAACTCGGCTGTGGCTGGGGTTCGCTGTCGCTGTGGCTGGCCCGGCAATTCCCGAACGCGACCATCATCGCGGTGTCGAACTCGCATTCGCAGCGCGTCCATATCGAGGACGAGGCGACGCGGCGCCGGTTGCACAACCTGCATGTGATCACGGCCGACATGAACGTGTTCGATCCGCAAGGCCAGTTCGACCGCATCGTCTCGGTCGAGATGTTCGAGCACATGATGAATTGGCGCGAACTGCTGTCGCGGGTCAGATCCTGGCTTGCGCCCGAGGGGCGTTTCTTCATGCAGGTCTTCAGCCATCGCTGCGGCTGCTATCTGTTCGATGCCGCCGGGCGGAACGACTGGATCGCGCAGCATTTCTGCACCGGCGGAATCATGCCGAGCCATGGTCTGATCCGGCGCTATGAAGATCTGTTCGAGGTCGAAGACGAATGGCGCTGGAGCGGCGCGCATTATCGGCGCACGGCGCTCGACTGGCTGGCCAGGTTCGATCGCAACCGCAATGACATCGAGCGGACCCTGCGCGACATCCATGGCGATGAGACCGCGATATGGTTGCGGCGCTGGCGCTGGTTCTTCCTCGCCACCGCCGGCATGTTCGGCTACGCCGACGGCAGCGAATGGGGTGTCAGCCAATATCGGCTGCGGGCGGTGTGGTAGCGACGGTGGTGCTGACTGCGTTTGAATCGCGATTTGATGCTGGGCGCACAGCATCACCCGCCGCGGCCGATGATGACCGCGAGAAGGGACGGCTCTACGCCGCCAGCGGCTTCAGCAGCTTCACCAACTCGCCGTGGACGTACTCATTGCCGCAGATCACGTGTCCCGTGGTCAGCGCATCGTCATTGCCGGCCATTCCGGAGATGGTGCCGCCGGCCTCGCGCACCATGATCTGCCCGGCCGCGATATCCCAGGGCTTGAGGTCGCGCTCCCAATAGCCGTCGAGGCGGCCGGCGGCGACGAAGGCGAGGTCGAGCGAAGCCGCGCCGAAGCGGCGCAGGCCCGCGACGCGGTTCTGGATGGCGGTCATCTCGCGCCGCGACAGCTCGAGATCGCCGCGACCGATATGCGGCAGGCCGCAACCGACGACGCATTCGTCCATCTGGCGCCGGCCGGCGACGCGAAGCCGCTGGTCGTTGAGGAAGGCGCCCTTGCCGCGCTCAGCGATGTAGAGTTCGTCATTGGCGGGATTGTAGATCACGCCGGCGATGATCGTGCCTTCGCGCGCAAGCCCGATCGAGATCGCGAATTGCGGAATGCCGTGCAGGAAGTTGGTGGTGCCGTCGAGCGGATCGACGATCCAGGTGTGGGTCTTGTCGGCACCCTCGCGATTGCCGCCCTCCTCGCCGATGAAGCCGTAACCGGGACGCGCCTTGGCGAGATCGGTGTAGAGCATTTCCTCGGCGCGCTTGTCGGCGAGCGACACGAAGTTGGCCGGTCCCTTCATCGACACCTGGAGATGCTCGATCTCGCCGAGATCGCGCTTGAGGCTGCGGCCTGCGCGGCGCGCGGCCTTGACCATGACGTTGATGAGAGCGGATTGCAGCATGAGTCCGATCGTTGGTGAGGGTTCGGCGCCGACTGGTGCGCTCCCTCTCCCGGGGGAGAGGGCTGGGGTGAGGCGGGCGGTCGCGCGAGCGACGATTTGGGTGCGCCGACCCTCGGGTCAAGCCCGAGGGCAGGCCCTCTCCCCGCCGGGGAGAGGTGAAACGGGGACTGGGTGCCCTGCGCTCAGGCCGCCGTCAAGCTCATTTGTTGCCAAACCATCGGCGCACGGCGTCCTCGACCTTGGCGCGGTCGTCGTCGCTGAGCCGGGTGAACGCTTCGTCGAGCATGGGATCGCCATTGCCGGCGGTTTTCGCGATCTCGTGCCATTTCAGGCCCTCGACCAGGTCCACCGGCGCGCCTCTGCCGGTGATGAGCACGCGGGCCAGCCGGTTTTGTGCGATCGGACTGTTCTGTCTGGCGGCCCTGCGCAACAGCGCCACGGCGGCGGCCTCGTTCTTCGGCGTACCGGTGCCGTTATAAAGCGCGATCGCGTACTCGACCTCGGCATCGAGGTTGTCGGCAAGCGCCGCCTGCTGCAGCAGGCGTGTCGCCTTGTCGGGATCCTTCGGCACGCCGGTCCCTTCCTTGTAGAAGGTCGCCAGTGCGTATTGGGCTTCCGGGCTTCCGGCATCGGCAGCGATGCGAAGCAGTTCGGCGGAGCGCTTGAGATCCTGCGGCAGCGTTTGGCCGTCGAGATAGAGCAGTGCCAGATTGTAGGCCGCCTTGGGTTCGCCGAGCTTGGCGGAGGACGCCAACAGCTTGACGGCCTCCTGCTTGTCGGCGGGGACGCCGCGCCCGGACAGGCGCATCATGGCCAGCGCAAACATGGCTTCGCGGTCGCCGGCATCCGACGCCCGCTTGTACCACTCGACCGCCTTGCCATAGTCGCGCTTGACGCCGAACGCGTTGGCGTAGAGCTCGCCCAGCATGGTCATGGCCTTGACGTCGCCGGCCTGCGCCCGTTTGGTGGCGAGATCGAACGCGGTCTTGTATTGCCCGCGCTGAAAGGCGCCGTAGACGAGATCGGCGTTGGGATCGTCCGGCGTCGGCGCCGCAAGGGCGTTGGGAAGGATCGGTATCGCCGGCCTGGCTTCCGGTGCGGGAGCCGGAGCCGGAGCCGGAGGCTTCTTGGCCGGCGGCTTTGCGACCGGCTTCGCGGGTGCCTTGCTGGCAGGCGGAGGCCCGAGACCCGGCGGCGTCAGCGACACCTGCGCGGCCGCGTCCGTTGCGAGCAGCACGACGCCGGCCAGGATCGCTATGGTGCCTGAAGACTTCATCGTGTGGGCGCGAATCCGCTATCGCTTAGAGGTCCCGTATCGCCTTGATGTTGTCCGCGCGGGCTCGCGAACGCCGCGCTGATGGCCTGGTCGATGGCGGCAAGCGCAGCGGCGGCCCCGCGCGGATCGGACCAAACGAGATCATCGACCAGGATGAAGTCCGCGCCGGCCAGGACAAACGCATCGACGTCCTCGGGCGAGGTGGCGTAGCCGACGCAGGGCGGCTCGAACAATTCGGCCCACCACTGCAATCGCTCCGCGATCGCGTCCTGCGACGGTCGGTCGCCGCGCGCGTCCGGCTCGCCAAACAGGACGTAATCGGCCCCGGCCTCGCCCGCGGACATGGACTCATGCCGGGTTGCAAGACCACCGACACCGGCGATGCGATCGGGTTTCAGGACCGGAAGCGCCTCCTGCATGGCCGCCAGTCCGGTCAGATGCGCGCCGTCGGCGCCTGCGCGGGCGACCAGTTCGGCCTCGCCGTCGAGCAGCAGCGCCGCGCCGCTGCTCTGAATCGCGGGCGCCAGGGCCTTGATGCGCGAAATCATGCTGCGCGGATCGCTCGGCTTGAGCCGTACCAGCACCGCCGCGACATCGGCGGCCTTCAGCAGTCCGGGCAGGCGCTCAAGCCAGGGCGCCGGATCGTCCAGGGAGGGGAGTGCGAGATAAAGCCTTGGTCGGGGGCGTGAGGAGACGGATTTGCTGGCCATGATTGTCCGCTGGTAGCGGTGAATTCGACTTTGCTCCAGTACTTCCGCGAACTCTCACATGAGGACCTTCAACCCAGAATCATTCGTTCGGCTCTGTGCCTCCGGAGTACGGCCAAAAAAGGGGCGGAGATGGAACCCGCCCCCTGGAACTCAAGCGATTTTCGGATCGAGCTCGCCTTTGGCGTAGCGTTTCGCCATTTCGGCCGTCGTCAGCACGCGCTTGATGTTGCCGGCCTGGCCCGCGGTGTTGAATTCCTCGAGCCGCTGTTTGCACAGCTTGGTCATCGCTTCCATCGCCGGCTTCAGATATTTGCGCGGATCGAACTCTTCCGGGTGTTCGTTAAGGACCTTGCGGATCTGGCCTGTCATCGCCATGCGGTTGTCGGTGTCGATGTTGATCTTGCGCACGCCGTTCTTGATGCCGCGCTGGATCTCGGCCACCGGAACGCCCCAGGTCGGTTTCATCTTGCCGCCATGGGCGTTGATGATCTCCTGCAGGTCCTGCGGCACCGACGAGGAGCCGTGCATGACGAGATGGGTGTTGGGCAGCTTGCGGTGGATTTCCTCGATCACGTTCATGGCGAGGATATTGCCGTCCGGCTTGCGGGTGAACTTGTAGGCGCCGTGCGATGTTCCCATCGCGATCGCAAGCGCGTCGACCTTGGTCTCGCTGACGAATTTCACGGCTTCGTCGGGATTGGTCAGGAGCTGATCGTGCGACAGCTTGCCTTCGGCGCCGTGCCCGTCTTCCTTGTCGCCCATGCCGGTCTCGAGCGAGCCGAGCACGCCGAGCTCGCCTTCCACCGAAATGCCGCCGAGATGCGCCATGTTGGTGACGGTCTTGGTGACGCCAACATTGTAGGCCCAGTCGGCGGGAGTCTTGCCGTCAACCTTCAGCGAGCCGTCCATCATGACCGAGGTGAAACCGGCCTGGATCGCGGTCATGCAGGTGTCGGGCCCGTTGCCGTGGTCGAGATGCACGCAGACCGGAATCTGCGGATGGATTTCGGTGACCGCATCCATCATGTGCTTCAGCATCACGTCGTTGGCGTAGGCGCGGGCGCCGCGCGAGGCCTGGATGATCACGGGCGCATCGACGGCGGACGCGGCCTCCATGATGGCGAGCGCCTGTTCCATGTTGTTGATGTTGAAGGCCGGCACGCCATAATCGTGCTCCGCCGCGTGGTCGAGCAATTGTCGCAACGTGATGCGAGCCATGGCCGGAACTCCCTTGCTAGAACCTGGCGGCGGCGCGCTCGAAGCTGGCGGCCGTCAAAAGCTGCACCGCTCATAACGCGCCCAATGGCGGATGCCAAGACCGCCGAAGGTTGCGTTGGCAGCAACCTGGGATGCACCTGCCGGCTTCAGCTGATCTTGCCCTCCAGCGCGGCGACGCGCTCCTCGACCTCGCTCGCCCGCTCGTCGAAATCGCTGGCGGTGGCGCGCATCATCACCAGCATTCCGGCGGCGTCGCGGCGCTGTCTGCGGATCAGACTTTCCATCCGCTCGTGCTGCACCTGGTTTTCCAATTTGAACTGCCCAAGCTCAGATCGAAGCGAACTGATACCCTCCTGAATTTTGATCAGGATCTGGTGCATATAGAGAACATAACAGAAACATTTGCGCGCAGCAAGCACCGGAGCTCAATGGTTGACCAGCTCAACGCACCTTCAATACCTCTACGCCGGGCAGGGGTTTGCCTTCCATCCATTCCAGGAACGCGCCGCCCGCGGTCGAGACATAGGAAAAATCCTGGGCGACGCCGGCCTGGTTCAGGGCGGCGACCGTGTCGCCGCCGCCCGCCACCGAGATCAGCTTCCTGGCCTTGGTGCGTTCGGCCGCATGCCTGGCGGCGACCATGGTGCCGCGATCGAACGGCGTCAACTCGAAGGCGCCGAGCGGGCCGTTCCAGACCAGCGTCGCCGCATCGTCGATCGCGGAATGCACCCGTGCGATCGATTGCGGGCCGACGTCGAGGATCATGCCGTCGGCGGGAATAGCGTCCAGTCCATAGGCGAAAGCGGGCGTGTTGGCCTCGAAATGGAATGCGACCATGGCGTCGACGGGCAGGATGATGGCGCAGTTCGCGGCCTCCGCCTTCTCCAGGATGCGCAACGCGGTTGGCGCGAGATCCTTTTCCGCGAGCGATTTGCCGACCGCGACGCCCTGCGCATGCAGGAAGGTGTTGGCCATGCCGCCGCCGATCACCAGCGCATCGACCTTGGTGACCAGATTTTCCAAAAGGTCGATCTTGGTCGAAACCTTGGCGCCGCCGATGATCGCGATGACCGGCTTGGTCGGCGCTTCCAGCGCCTTGGAGAGCGCGTCGAGTTCGGCCTGCATGGTGCGGCCGGCATAGGCCGGCAACTTGTGCCCGAGACCTTCGGTCGAGGCGTGCGCCCGGTGCGCCGCGGAGAAGGCGTCGTTGACCCAGAGGTCGCCGAGTTTGGCCAACTCGGCAACAAAGCTCGGGTCGTTCTTTTCCTCTTCCTTGTGGAAGCGCGTATTCTCCAGGCAGAGGATGTCGCCGTCCTGCATCGCCGCGACCGCCTTGGCCGCGACCTCGCCGATGCAGTCCTCGGCGAATGCGACCGGCTTCTTCAGCACGTCGGCCAGCGCGGCCGCGACCGGCTTGAGCGAGTCTTTGGCGTCGCGGCCCTTGGGGCGGCCGAAATGCGCCAGCAGGATGACCTTGCCGCCCTTGGCCGCGATTTCGGTGATGGTCGGCGCGACCCGCTCGAGACGGGTCGCGTCGGTGACGTGGCCGTTTTCCATCGGGACGTTGAGATCGACGCGCAGCAGGACGCGTTTGCCCTTCACGTCGACGTCATCGAGGGTGCGGAATGTTTTCATGTGACGATCATAATTTTGGGGCCACGTTCTCGGATCACCTCTCCCCATCGGGGAGAGGTCGGATTGCGAAAGCAATCCGGGTGAGGGGGCGCCGCGTTCACGAGAGAGCCAAACCCCTCACCCGATTTGCTGCGCAAATCGACCTCTCCCTATGGGAGAGGTGGACCTCGATCGCGGCAACGGCTCAACTCAATCGTGCGCAAGCGGCGCTCCGTGTCTCTACAGCAGCTTCCCCATCGCGACCGCCGTGTCGGCCATGCGGTTGGAGAAGCCCCATTCATTATCATACCACGACATCACCCGCACCAGCGTGCCGTTCTGCACCTTGGTCTGGTCCATGTGGAAGGTCGAGGAATGTGGGTCGTGGTTGAAGTCGATCGAGACGTTCGGCGCGGTCGTGTAGCCGAGGATACCCTTCATCTCCTGCTCGCTGGCGCGCTTCATCGCCGCGTTGATTTCCTTCGGATCGGTGGCACGCTTGGCGACGATCTTGAGGTCGACCACCGAGACGTTCGGGGTCGGAACCCGGATCGCGACACCGTCGAGCTTGCCCTTGAGTTCCGGCAGCACGAGGCCGATCGCCTTGGCCGCTCCCGTCGAGGTCGGGATCATCGACATCGCTGCCGCGCGGCCGCGATAGAGGTCCTTGTGCAAGGTGTCGAGCGTCGGCTGGTCGCCGGTATAGGCGTGGATCGTGGTCATGAAGCCCATCTCGATGCCGACGGTGTCGTTCAGGACCTTGGCGACCGGCGCGAGGCAGTTGGTTGTGCAGGAGCCGTTGGAAACCACCAGATGGCTGCTGGTCAGGGTGTCATGGTTGACGCCGTAGACGATCGTCGCGTCGGCGCCATCAGCAGGCGCGGAAACCAGCACGCGCTTGGCGCCGGCGGCCAGATGCGTGGCGGCCTTGTCGCGGGCCGTAAAGATACCGGTGCATTCCAGCGCGATGTCGACGCCGAGTTCCTTCCAGGGCAGCTTGGACGGATCGCGTTCGGCGGAGACCTTGATCTTGCCGTTGCCGACGCTGATCGAATCGCCGTCGACCGTCACGGTGCCGGGGAAGCGGCCATGCACGGAGTCAAAGCGCAGCAGATGTGCATTGGTCTCGACCGGTCCGAGATCGTTGATGCCGACCACCTCGATATCGGTGCGGCCGGACTCGGCGATGGCCCTCAGGACGTTGCGGCCGATGCGGCCAAACCCGTTGATTGCGACCCGGACTGCCATCTGCGTCTCCTTCAATGACGGTTATGCTCCCCGCAGGAGGCACGTCGCCCACGGAGATCTTACGGCGGACGCCCGGTTCGGCCGGGCGGGAGCGGAAATATGAGGCTGTGGTAGCCCTTTTTTCCGCCAACCTCAACCGTCTGCCGGGGGAGGAGGTGGTTATCGGGTACAGATATCCGTGACAAGGAGCGGAAGGGCTGAGAGTCGGGCGATATCGGCGGACGATCTGGGCGCTGGCGCGAGGACGGGGTTGCTCGAAACGTTACCCTGACGCCCTCGCCGCCGCGACCAGCGCCAGCAGCTCCTCGCCGTAATGTTCGAGCTTCTTGTCGCCGATGCCGGGGATGGCACGAAGTTGCCCGAGCGTCGTCGGACGTGCCGTGGCGATACCGTCGATCGTGGTGTCGTGCAGCACCACATAGGCCGGCACGCTGTGTTTGCGCGCGACGTCCGAACGCCACGCCCGCAAGTTCGCGAGCAGGGTTGCATCGCCGGACACGCCCGGCCCGGCGCGCCGCGGAACCAGATCGCCACGCCTTGATCTGGTGCGGCTGGCGCGACTGGAGTTCGCCGTCTCCTCGCGCAGCATGATCTCGGTCTCGCCTTTCAAGACGCCGCGCGCCGTCTCCGTCAGCTTCAGCGCGCCGAAGGCCTCGCTGTCGGGCGCAAGATGGCCCATCGCCACCAGCTGGCGCAGCGCGGCGCGCCACTGCTTCTCGTTGAGCTCGCGGCCGACGCCGAACACGGACAATTTGTCGTGCCCGAACTGCTTGACGCGGTCGGTCATGCGGCCAATCAGCACGTCGATCAGGTGCATCGCCCCAAAACGCTGCCCGGTCCGATAGGCGCAGGACAACAGTTTTTGCGCGATCACTTTGCCGTCGCGAACGCGGGGCGGCGACAGGCAGTTGTCGCAATTGCCGCATTTGCCTGACGTCGCGGTCTCGCCGAAATATCCGAGCAGGCGGGTGCGCCGGCAGTCGGCCGTTTCGGCCAGCCCGACCAGCGCGTCGAGCTTGCGGATCGACACCCGCTTGAACGCGTCGGCGCCGGTCGACTCGTCGATCATCCGGCGCTGTTGCACGATGTCGGACAGCCCGTACGCCATCCAGGCCGTCGAGGGCTTGCCGTCACGCCCCGCCCGCCCGGTCTCCTGATAATAGGCCTCGATGCTTTTCGGAAGGTCGAGGTGCGCGACGAAGCGCACATCGGGCTTGTCGATGCCCATGCCGAACGCCACAGTGGCGACGATCACGATGCCGTCCTCGTTGATGAAGCGATCCTGGTTGCGGGCGCGCGTGTTGGCGTCAAGCCCGGCGTGATAGGGCAGCGCCGCGATGCCGGCCTTGGTCAGCGCGGCTGCGGTGTCCTCGACCTTGGCGCGCGACAGGCAGTAGACGATGCCGGCGTCGCCGGCGTGGCGTTCGCTGATGAAGCTCTTGAGCTGGGCCGGCGCGTTCTGCTTGTCGACGATTTCATATCTGATATTGGGGCGATCGAAACTCGCGACGAACTGCGGCGCATCAGTGAGCCCGAGCCGCTCGACGATCTCCCGACGGGTGAGGTCGTCGGCGGTCGCGGTCAGCGCGATGCGCGGCACGTCGGGAAAACGCGTCGAGATGACCGACAGACCGATATATTCGGGGCGAAAGTCATGGCCCCATTGCGATACGCAATGCGCCTCGTCGATGGCGAACAGGGCGATCCGCGCGCGCTCGAGCAAAGCGAGGCAACGCGGCGTCACCAGCCGTTCCGGCGCGACGTAGAGCAGATCGAGATCGCCGGCCAAGAGCCGCTTCTCGATCGCGCTGGCTTCGTCCGACGACAGCGTGGAATTCAGGACCGCCGCCTTGACGCCGGCCTCGAGCAATCCCGCGACCTGGTCGCGCATCAGCGCGATCAGCGGCGAGACCACGATGCCGCAGCCTTTGCGCAGCAATGACGGCAATTGATAGCACAGCGACTTGCCGCCGCCGGTCGGCATCAGCACGAGGCAATTGCCGCCGTCCGTGACATGCCTGACGATCGCTTCCTGCGCGCCGCGAAAGCCGGGCAGACCGAACACCGCATTGAGCACGGCCAGCACGTCGGGAGCCCTCTCGGACTTGGCGCTATCAGCTGAGGCCATGGCGGGGACGGGCATGCCGATCAGATGGTCCGGTCGGGGCTGGGCGGGTCAGTCTTCAGGAGGCGCCTTCGATTCACTTGGGCCGCGGTGGAACAACACGATTCTAGACCCGCTTCATGGCGGCAGTCACGACGGCCTCCGCCGTGATCCCGAACTTCTTGTAGAGCTCCTTGGCCGGCGCGCTGGCGCCGAAGGAGTGCATGCCGATGAAGTCGCCGTCGGTCCCGATCAGGGCGTCCCAGCCCCAGCGCACGGCGGCCTCGATCGCGATCTTGATCGGGGCCTGCCCGATGATCGCCTGGCGCCGGTCGGCCGGCTGCGCCAGCAGCAATTCGAGCGAGGGCACCGAGACCACCCGCGTCGAGATGCCGCGCTCGGCCAGCTGCTTCTGCGCCGCGACCGCGACCTCGACCTCGGAGCCCGAGGCGAACAGCGACACCTTGGCCTCGCCCTGTGCTGCGACCAGTTCATAGCCGCCGTGGCTGCAGGGATTGGCGTCGGGGGCGGTGGTGCGCAATTGCGGCAGGTTCTGGCGGGTCAGCACCAGCACGGTCGGCCCGTCGATGCGGTTCAGCGCGAGCTCCCAGCATTCGGCCACTTCGATCGCATCGCAGGGGCGGAGCACGCGCATATTGGGGATGGCGCGCAGCGCCGCCAGATGCTCGACCGGCTGGTGGGTCGGGCCGTCCTCGCCGAGTCCGATGGAATCGTGGGTCATCACATAGACCACGCCCGTTCCCATCAGCGCGGCGAGCCGCATCGCCGGGCGCGCATAATCGGTGAACACCAGAAACGTCGCGCCATTGGGCGCGAAGCCGCCATGCAGGAAGATGCCGTTCATGGCCGCCGCCATGCCGTGCTCGCGGATGCCGTAATGGATGAAGCGGCCCTTCGGCGTCTTGGCCGAAAACGCCTCCGCGGATTTGGCCTTGTTGTTGTTGGAGCCGGTGAGGTCGGCCGAGCCGGCGAGGAATTCAAATGGCATCGCCGCGGCGATCACCTCGATCGCGGCTTCCGAGGATTTGCGCGTGGCCGCCGTCATCGGCGTTTCCAGCAGCGCCTTCTTGTGCGCCTTCAGCGCCTTGGCCAGCGATACCGGCCGCTCGTGACGCAGCCGACGCTCGAATTCGGCGCGCTTGCGCGGGCCCAATTCGGCAAATCGCGCGTCCCATTCCTTGCGTGCGGCGGCGCCGCGGTGACCTGCCTCGCGCCACGCCTTCACGACGTCGTCGGGCACCGAGAAGGCTTCCTGTGAGATCCCGAGTTTGTCCTTGGCGGCCTTGAGTTCGTCGGCGCCGAGCGCCTCGCCATGCGCCTTGGCGGTGCCGGCCTTGTGTGGCGCGCCAAAGCCGATCGTGGTGCGGCAGGCGATCAGCGACGGCTTGCTGGATTTCTGCGCGCGCGCGATCGCGGCGGCGATCGCCGCCTGGTCCTGGCCGTCGATCAGTTCGGCGGCCCATCCTGCGGATTTGAAGCGTTTCACCTGGTCGACCGAATCGGCGATCGAGAGCGGACCATCGATGGTAATGCCGTTGTCGTCATACAACACGATCAGCTTGTTGAGCTTCCAGTGCCCGGCCATGGCGATCGCTTCCTGCGAGACGCCTTCCATCAGGTCGCCGTCGGAGGCGAGCACGTAGGTGTGGTGATCGACGATCTTCTTGCCGAATTCCGCCGCCAGCATCTTCTCGGCGAGCGCCATGCCGACCGACGTCGCGATGCCCTGGCCGAGGGGCCCCGTGGTGGTTTCGACGCCGCTGGTATGAAAATTCTCCGGATGGCCGGGTGTCAGGGAGCCGAGTTGCCGGAACTGCTTGATCTGCTCCAGCGTCATGTCCGGATTACCGGTGAGATAGAGCAGCGCGTAAAGCAGCATCGAGCCGTGGCCGGCCGAAAGTACAAAGCGGTCGCGGTCGGGCCATGCCGGGGCAAGCGCGTCATATTTGAGAAATTGCGTGAACAGCACGGTGGCGATGTCGGCGGCGCCCATCGGCAGGCCGGGATGACCGGATTTCGCTTTCTCAACGGCATCCATCGCGAGGCCGCGGATCGCATTGGCCATACGGGAATGATCGACCTGCGTCATGATGAAAATCCGTCTGAAATGAGATGCTTGTTCGTGGTGCGCTCCAGTGGCGCACACGAGGGAGACCCTAGGATGAAAGGGCTGGATAGCACCTCGGTTCCCCGAGTCAAAGATGTTGAACTCGCCAAATCAAAGATATTGAATGCTCCCCAGGCGCTAAAGTTGCTTTACAGTGCATAGTTCCGTCACGGCGTTGCGCCGGTCTCGTTTGCCACGTAAATTTCTGAGCTGAAATGCTCGGCCGGGCCGCGGGTGTGCTCGCACCGCCCGGCCCAAGGAGGTCTGCGACAGCACGCATGAACGATCACTCCGCCTACGCTCCCGGCCTGGCCGAATCCGTTTCCGTTGATC
>Ga0307507_10008245_pt1 | contig 14551 bp, 11 predicted proteins | sample 7_EM_MG_FD_207223 | JGI IMG/M metagenome (GOLD analysis project Ga0307507, IMG submission 207223) | Populus trichocarpa ectomycorrhiza microbial communities from riparian zone in the Pacific Northwest, United States - 7_EM | ecosystem: Host-associated > Plants > Roots > Unclassified | place... | reverse complement strand
ATATAGGCCGAATTCGGCTGGCCTGCCAAAGCCTACCAGGCCTGATAGGCGCCTATAGGCCCCGTGATTAGCATTGAGAACAGATCGCTTTAAAGGTATCGCCTTTTTCATGTTCCCCATCTTTCATCTGATTCGTTTTTATCTTTCGGCTACGGTATTGCTCTTTAAGGAATCGCACAAGGAGTGATAAGCAAACATCTTAAGAATGTCTTGACGATTTACCTCCAAAGTCACCACCAGTCAAATCTTACCATTTTTCCCTCCGATGTTGTCCTTCTGCAATTAATTTAATTAATTGACCTACTCTCTCCGGTATTTTTTGCTAATAAGCCAAATTGTTTTTGCATTTTAACGTTATTTAGTAATCAGGGAACATTTATTTTTGAATTTTTGCCGAGGTGACCGCCACTCGCTAAGATCGGGCTAGCCTAGGCCGATTAGGGAGACGGTACTAGGCCTATACGGCCTATAGGCGGGGCCGGCCCGGCCAGGCTCAGGCGTTACCAAGCCTACAGGCTCCGGCCAGGCCAGGCCCCAGAGAATTTTCATAGGCCAGGCCCGGCTTTACCAAAGCCTGGCCCACCTGGCCCGTTGGGAACACTGAATGTGTTGAGTACCCCAACATCTACTTCACCTTAGTCTTTCCACCACTGGCAAAGCTGCTGCGAATCTGCTCCTCAACAGGTTTCCAAGCTTGTAGTAGTTTCGGTACTCAATGTCCCTTCACAGCGGCCGAATGGAATGGCGTGCCGCCATGTTTATCTGACCGGTCGAGATTAACACCTTTGCGCCTCTGCAGTAGCTTGGTCACGCCTTTATTCCTCCTCATAGTAGCACATCTGAGTGGTGTTCGGCCACTTTTATCTGAGCGATTGGAGTCGTGCCAGAAGCAGCTTGACAACTCCTTCATGCCCAAGCATGGCAGCACACAAGAGTGGTGTTAAACTATCCTTACCTGGACGATCCGGGTCGACATTTTTCCGCTCCAGCAGTAGTTTGACAACACCTTCATGTTACTGGAAAGCAGCATACTCTAGTGGTGTTCGATTATTCTTATCAGGATGATTGGGGTCGATATTTTCCGTTCCAACAACCGTTTGGCCACTCCTTCATGTCCTGTGATAGCAGCCCACCCGAGTGGTGTTTGGTTGTCATCCATACCCGGACGATTTGGTCCACATTTTCCCGTTCCAACAATAGTTTAACCCCTCCTTCATGTCCAAAGGCAGCAGCACACCCAAGTGGTGTTAGACCATTCGCATCTGGACGATTGAGGTCGACATCTTCCCGTTCCAACAACAGTTTGATTACTCCTTCGTGTCCACAGGCAGTAGCTAGCCAGAGTGGTGTTTGGCCATCCTTATCTTGGTGATTAGGGTCAATATTTTCTCGTTCTAGAAGCTGTTTGACAAATCTTTCATGTCCCTTGGCTGCGGCCCGCCCGAGTGGCGTTCGGTTGTTCTTGTCTGGGCGATTAGGGTGGACACTTTCTCGTTCCAACAGTAATTTGACAACTCCTTCATGTCCCCTGGCAGCGGCCTGGTGTAGTGGTGTTTGATCATCCACATCTGGGCGATTGGGGTCAACGTTCTCTCGTTCCAATAGCAGTTTGACCACTCCTTCGTGTCCTATCGTAGCAGCGCATCCGAGCGGTGTTCGATCATTCGCGTCTGGACGATTGGGGTCCACATTTTCCCGTTCCAACAATAGTTTGACTACTCCTTCATGTCCAATGGTAGCAGCTAGCCAGAGTGGTGTTAGGCCATCCTTATCTTCGTGATTGGGGTCAACATTTTCCCGTTCTAGAAGCAGTTTAACAACTCTTTCATACCCTGGGCGGCAGCACACCCTAGCGGTGTTAGATCATCCCTATCTGGACAATTGGGGTCGACATTTCCCTATTCCAGCAGTAGCTTGACAATTCTTTCATGCCCCTTGACAGCAGCATACCCGAGTGGTGTTAGATCGTTCACACCTGGATAGTTGGGGTCGACATCCTCTCGTTCTAGCAGTAGCTTCACAACTCCTTCATGCCCGTTCCTCGCAGCCCATGAGAGCGGGGTGTTACCTACGCAATCCCGTTGGTTAATCCAGGAACCTTTGGCGCTTATCAACCGAGTCACAAGTTCAACGATCCCGAAGAATGACGCGCAGTGTAGTCCAGAGAAGAGTGGAGAAGTATCGATGTCTCCGAGATATCGAGGATGGGAGTACTTGCTTCAAAAGCGATACAGCGGATATGTGGTCTTCGTACTGGTTCAAGAGGTGCAGTGCAAGGGTCCTCGCATGGCCTGAGAGTTCTTTATTCGTATGCGTTCCCCAATAGAGGGTTTGCGCAACGACAGACCCATGTGAGGGTGGCTATCGCAAGCTTTGCCTTTTCCACGCCCTGAGCCTTTATCCGCTCCAGCGTCACACCATATGCATCCCCCAACCCTACGCCATCTTTCATTGACTGGAGCCTCTTTCTTCGGCGAGCAATAGTGGTCTCTCGCAGGATTGCCTCGATATGGAGAGAAGCTAGTAGGAGCCTAGACCCAAATATGTCAGCCATTACCTTGAGACAATGGTACTCTTGCCTTCGTTCCTACATACGTTTACGAACTTATTTCGGGAATGCTCTTCATAATATTTGCCTCCAAAGTGCTGCTCATTATATTTGGGGTGGTGTCTTTTCTGAGTTTCTCGCGCAGAAATCTAATAACACCATCGTCCGTAGGCTATATAAATACAAAGCTAGCCGCCCCATCCAATTCCCTTCTAACTTCACTCCGGACATGTGATCTGCCGGTCATAAACATGCGAGTGCTGCGCGACCCCTGTAGAATATGTCTTAGTGACCCAAGAACTGCAATTCGATGCTCTGGCGCACATTCGTCGAGAGCATCAACAGATATAACCGTCCGTTTTGAGGAACACCTTCAGAATCCCCGGAACCTGTAGTCCGCTACCTCCAATGACTTTTTTCTGGTTTCGGAAACCCTGGACTACGGCTTCGGGAATTTCCTCCAATCCGCTAACAAGTTGCCTCAGCAGGGAGCCGAGCATATTTACCGGTGATTGCTCGCTCCGGGAAGCAACGTCGAAGTAGAAACAGGTAACTGCAAAATCCTCTTCCGTAGCTTCGTCGCATAGCTTGTCTATAACTAGGGAGCTGTTATCGTATCCGATCAGCAAGACCATCCCCTGATCCCCGCAAAGATCACCCTCTCTCTTACGTGATATAGCTTTTTCCCACTCCCGGATTGCCATCGCAGAATAAGGTCGCATCATTAGATCCACCCTCCCTACCGCCGTTATGCCACCACCTGACCTACATCTGTATTGAGGTCGATACCTTCCCGTTCCAACAGCAGCTTGACTGCACCTTCATGCCCGTTAATAACAGCCGACCCGAGTGGCATAAAACCTTCCCCATTTGGGCAATTGGGGTCGACATCTTCTCGTTCCAACAGTAGCTTGAGAACTCCCTCATGCCCCTTGGTAGCAGCATGCCAGAGCGGTGTCGAACCATTCTCATCTGGGCGATTAGGGTCGACGTTTTCCCGCTCCAACAGTAGTTTGACCACTTCTTCATGCCTCTCGATGGTAGCACACGTGAGTGGTGTTAAACCATTCTTGCTTGGGTGATTGGGGTCGATATCTTCTCGTTCCAACAGTAGTTTGATAACCCCTTCATCTCCCAGGGCAACAGCATACCAGAGTGGTGTCACATTATTCTTATCAAGGGGGTTGGGGTCGATATTTTCCCGTTCCAACAGTAGTTTGACCACTCCTTCATGCCCCTGGAGAGCAGCATACGAGAGTGGCGTTAGACCACCTGCGTCTGGACGATTGGGGTCGACATTTTCCCGTTCTAAGAGTAGCTTGATCACTCCTTCATGTCCCTGGAAAGCAGCCAACTGGAGCGGTGTTTGATCATCAATATCTGGGCGATCGAGGTGGACATCTTCCTGATCTAATAGTATCTTTGCCACCCCTTCATGCCCATTTATCGCTGCCCATGAGAGCGGTGTTCTACTTAGGCAATCTTGCTGGTTAATCTCGCAGCTTTCCGCAGTTATCAATGTGATCGCGAGTTCAACTATCCCGAAGAACGACGCGCAGTGCAGTCCAGAGAAGAGCAGAGAAGTACCGATGTCTCCGATATGTTCGGGATGCAGTACTTGCTCTAAAAATGACACAGTGGATAAATGATCTTCGCACTGATTCAAGAGGTCCAGTGCAAGGGTCCTCGCATGGTCTGAGAGTTCTCTGTTCGCATGCGTTCCCCAATATCTCGAAGAATATTCGAGGAATGAAACACTTTGGTGGTCCTGGAGATGGTGGGGCGAGAGGTTCCTAATCTGTGGGGAGTTCAGATATGTCAAGCAGATTTCTGTAAGTATCGAGTGGGGTTTTCTGAAGAGGTCTGGATGAGAACAAAGATACTCCTGGACGGTAAAGTGGATTAACCGCACTGTTGAAGCTTCCTTATCGACCGTGATCAGGTCTTGGCAGCATAGTACAAATTCCACACCTTTAGGTTACTATGTTGCCCGTCCAAGCTTCAGCAACCCCCGGTCTTGGCGAAAAACCGGAGAACAGAGAAAATACAGTACGGCAGACTATCCATAGTCCTTAAAGGGGAATGCAAGCGAAGACTTGGAAGGTGCCCTCGCTTCAGGTGTTGTGGTGACGCAATTCGCTTGTATCGTTGTCCCGAGATTCTGCCACACCTGGTAAACTGTTTTCACTCACCAGCACTTGGCACCCACACCTCGACCAACTCCACCCACCCCACCGCAGAGAAATAGCCAACCAATTAACCAGCCGAAAACATCACCAATCAGACACACCAACCCCGCACGCCGCGACAATGATTAGCACAATAACTGGTGGCCGCATCTTGCATCCTCGCACTCTCTCACTCCACAGCACCCATAGAAGCGCAAGGAGATTTAAGACTAGCGTAGCGATACTCCACCAGGCTATTCCACCACCCATTATCAATGGTTCATTCAAGCCGCCAAAACCTGGAGGTTGCTCCTTGCCCTCCTGCGTACGCCCTGTATTCACAATCCGCTGACTGACGGGTACAAAACTAGGTTACAAGGATGCATGCGCAGACATCGCTTACGCAGTGCACTCACTAAACGATCCGAATATAAGCATAATAACTCCTGCACCACATCCAAATCCGGCCACCGACACTGGCTGGTCGTTCCCCGATACTCAACCCGGCATTCTAGCGGCGATAGCCGCTGGCGCAAACACGATCTGGGCGAACACTCCTCTATTTGCCGACCACCCGCTCATCACTACTTCCCTCCCACCTTGCATAAAACTAATAGCAAACCCGCCAAAGGTAGTAGACGTTGTCGACGACAAGGCCTTCGCAAACAAGCTACTCCAACATCACGGTTTCCCCATACCAAAGAGCTGGCTGCTGGAAGGCGACCCGAAGCGGTCGATCGAACGGTTGGGCCAGCTGGTGTACGACCTCCCGTACCCCGTTATCGTCAAGCCCGTTCGTGGAAGGGGCAGCGAGGGGGTACAGTTGGTAAACGGGTTTGTAGGTATGCTGGATGCCCTCGATGACCTTCTCAAAATCTACAGTGTTGTCCTCGTAGAGGAGCTTTTAGAGGGTGAGGAGGGCACCGTGACACTCGTGCCTGATGGCCAGGGGAATTTTATGGCATTGCCGATCGTGCAGCGATTTGACCAGGTTTCCGGGGTGATGCCGTGGAGTGGACACGTTCCTGTTACTAAAAACTCTAGCGTCCTGTCTGCGAGGGAGGAAGATTCGTGGCATCGGGCTGCCAAGATAGATTGCCAGAAGGCCGCAGAGCTGCTTAAACTTAGTAGTGTTACCAGGATTGACATTCGTAGAAAAGATGAGAATGGCGGAAAGTTCTTTTTGTTCGACGTCAATCCTAAACCTGTACCCCCCCTCCCCCGCCCACGCAAATTTCCTTAGCTCCTCTATTGTCTAATTTTTGAGCTAATGCATCTAGAATCTCACCGGTGCCGGTCGCCCAGGCCGCGATGACGAAGGTAGTCTTTGCGCTATGGCTGCTAAAGGGTTTGGATGGGAGTACCCGACGTTCGTGAGGAAGTGTATTGAGACCGCCCGCCCTTTGGAAGAGGCTCGCACAGTTGAGCCACCAGGGGCAGTGGTTGGGAGTTTGGATAACTTTACGGTTTGGGAAAAATGGAGTGGAAAGGGAAAGGATGGGGTCGCTGAGAAGAGCGATGTAGAGGCGAAATAGTCATAACTGGATACAGAGCTAGATCAGGCTGGCTGATTGGGTATGGTTTCGTTATAATAAAATAGATACCTGATGGAATACTATTGTGTTCCCCAGCGGATCAACTAAAGGGGATATGCGAATACCAAGAAATGTCCCCAAACTACTAACACATTAACCACGGCTCGGTGAGAGTAGTGCCCATGTCTAACAACAACCAACACTCCGAACTAGTGAGAGTACTACCTTCAGTAACCCACTGTATCTTTTCAAGACAGGTAACTCCTGAATGTGCTTCGCCGGCCACCACCCCCGAGGCTCCGGTGCTCTAACCTCTAAGAACCAATACCGCGGACGAGCGTGATGAAAACAACGGATAAAAAGAAAGTAAACTCGTTGACACCCACTAAAAAATCTCAATCAGTATTTTTAACTCTCTCCGATCCCCAACCCCCATAAGCGCCCCCACCCCCTAGCTGCATTTATTAGAATACGATTCCAGGCTGTTGTCATGCGCTCTAACAAAAGGCCCATAGTCCCTTCTATTCAGGATGATGTATTCCGGAGGTGTGAGGGGATTGTTCTCTGTATGGGGTACAACATACGTAATCGATGATCGGCAATTCCGCTTTCCTTACCATTTACTCGAGTATCGGCTATGCGGTCAAATTAGGAGGGAAAATATTTACCTTCTTTCGCCGTTGCCACCGCTTATTTTCCAAAATGAATAATCTATCTTCATGGCATTTTGTGTCATCCTAGAAGGGGCCGGGTACAATGCCGCTAACAGATGAGGGAGCACAGAAGGGTGGACGTGTGTGAGCACACTACCTTTGAACAGTTGTCTCTTATTTTTGTGGCCGCGTTTGTCAGAAATCTCCAAGAGAGAACGCCACCTCCATATCCCCGACCAGCAAGCACGAATGAGCGATTCTTTCACCCCCATCACGTGCCTCATACCGATATTCTTCCCAGATCTCCCGAGATCAGTTGGACCTCCTGAGGGCTTCTACGCACTCTCGGCCACTTAGTCCGTTCTAATAAACGGAGGATGTGAAAAGCCAGAGTGACATGGAAGTTTGGCAGGGCTGAAAAATTCTACCTAGCATGTCTAAAAATCGGGGAGCTGTTTCTCGTGTTGATGGCGTGTTCTAAAATATGAAGACACCTTGGGGATCCTATTTCCGGAGATTATCGACACAGCCGAACACAGTGCACATACCATGGGGGAGCACCGCTGCAAAATAAGTCGCTACATCGGCAACCATCCATCACGTCTCTATACTCGGGTATGGACGTGGGTGATCGGACACCCATGTCCATACCTGAGTGCACCCAAAGGAAGTGAGTGTGTCAAAACCGAAATTCCTATTGAAACTATAATAGTGCTTGCCGGCTGGGAGCTCTAGTGAATTTCAGGATGCTCCCGTCTCTGTGGCTAGGGCCAAGCCTTGATTCGACTGGGTATGATATACTTAGGACAGAAGGAATGTTTTGCTGCTACGGTTGTACGATAACTTGGAACGTGCTTATCACTATAGCAATGGCACTAGCCTTTCAATCTGCGCAATAGTGCTCAGTAGCCCAATGTTGCGTGTCTTCTCCGTCAGGCGCCTTTTTGTGGGCATTAGCAATCTTGACGGCAGAGGTTCTAGTGAGGGTGCTTTGCAGGAGAAAACAAAAGAAAGCAAAAGATTATGATTGAAACCGAGAGCAAACCTTTAGAATACCATGCGCTTGGTGGTCAACCCTTTCGGATACCATCGACCGAGAAATATACCATCGAAAAAATGAAACCATTGCAGGGAACTACCGTTCTCTTCGGCCACCATTAAATGATGAATTAAAATTAACAAATAAAGTGAAAAAGGGTGAGTTCTTGAGTAAATGCGGTCAATGTCTTATATTTATTTTTTCACCCACAGAATGGCTTTCTGTGGGATGGTTTTTTAAGCCAAAAATCCATGGAAAGTCACAAAATTGTAGGGAAATTCTAGAAAAAACTAAAAGGGTTAAAGTAATTCTTTGTTTTTTCTGTCATTTTTTTCAAATTTTTTGCATTGTTTAAGGGATAAAAAGATATGCCAGTGTGTTAAAGATTTTGTTGTTTGTTGCAATGTGGGCGGGCTGTCCCTGCAAAGGTTTCACTTGTACGATGGTATATTTCTCGGTCGATGGTATCCAAAAGGGTTGACCGCCAAGCGCATGGTATTCTAAAGGTTTGCCCGCAAAAGCTCCCAGTGATCTCACGAAAAAAAAATAGACCGCTAAACTCATCCTTGATGGATAACACTGCTTTAGCCATACCTTCAGTTCATTAACTAGAAACCTAATTTAATTCACCCTGCAGTCTACCATATCGCCCCACTAATTCCAACCAAAACCACAGCCACACAAAAACACCACGATTCATCCCACTTGTCCTCCTCTCTAGTCACTGCTAGGTGGGATCAGAGAAGAGATGCCGTGGGATCTTTTGTCCATCTATCGTCAAACTAGACCAGGGCATCGTCAGTGCCGGAGTTGGGGGAGCTAGTATTGCCCTTCAGAGGCACTCTCTTCTAGTGATCGGAGCTCTATTATTGTTGAGTACCAAAGCCTTTCGCCAGCTAGTCAAGAGGTGTTCTCTCCCATCGATCTTGCAAATGCGTACTATTGCGGCGTTGGGTATTCAGCGGTCTCGATGTGGTTTCTGCCGGGAGATAACGGTAGTTGTCCCTAGAACTATGTTCGACCCCACTTGGAAAGATAGTAGCTCTGACGTTCTAGCATGAGATCCTCTTATTTTAGTCTTTGTGGTGCCTTAACAGCACATGCTCTAATTAGTTCCTAGACTAAATCTACGCGACAGCTTATCATACCACAACACCGCTGTTTCGTACAGGAAGAAACCCCGCTTCACACAACCTTTTCTTCCATCCCCCACGGCAGCTACCGTAGATAATCTTCCTGTTTCTTCATCCACTCCAAGAAGAAAAAAATACCACCACAGCGATTCTCATCTAACCAACTCTTATCGAATTTCTAACCTCCAAATATCCCCATCATGCAAAATTTTCTTTTTTTCCCCATTTCAACATTCGGTTTGTCATGCTAGAAGGCTGGGAAAACACAACCACAATGGCAGGGAAGCAATCAAATAAAAAATAAAAATAAAAAAAAGAAGCAACATGGAAATAAAAATCGGATCTCACAGACCCCAGTGTACTCAAAAACAAACTACTTGAAGTACCCGAATTCTCTATGAAATGAAAGAAATATCGCCCGTTCCGGACTATGTATCCCCCCTATCATGAAAACTCTAAATCATGGTCGCACTATACCAGTATCACTCAGGGAGGGTGGGGGGGACAAAGAGAAGAAAAAAACGAAGACAATAAGAAAAAAGACCCGCAGGCAAGGATTTGCAGCTGAAGGAAATCTAAATGCGATAAGATGAAAAGTTATACACTGAACCCTCTGACTATAATAGAACTATTTTACCTCTCTCACTAGACTACAGTACTTCGTAAGCAGAAACTCTGAAATCTTCACTCGGCGAGACTAGAATGACATATATGTACCTTTCCACCTGATTGGATCGCCTTTGCCTACAAAGGATGATGTTGAAGGATAACTCTCATGAGCAACAGGTCCGGAAGGCAATGAATGAATGGAAAGAATGACAGTGATTTCGGCGAGGCGATCCCTCCTGGGCGTCAAATCGCGCCGTGGGTTACCGCTTCGTAAAGCTGAAGCAGAGCAATCACCCTCTTATAGCCATAGCTAGATGTGAACATGAGCGGTGTTTGCCTGTTGTTATCTGGCTTGTCGGGGTCAACCCCCTCCTGCTCGAGTATTCTCACCGTTCCCCATGTCCGTTCTAAGCAGCATGCGAGAGCGGTGTTTGGCCACCTTTACCGGGCTTGTCAGGATTGACCTCTTTCTGTCCAAGTAGTATTTTCGCCACTCCCCACTCTTCATTCAGAACTACAAAAACGAGCGGTGTTCGGCCGCAATTGTCTGGCTTGTCGGGGTAGACATCGTCCCGCTCAAGTAGGTTTTTTTTACCACTCCCTCATGTCCATTCTCAGCAGCACACGAAAGCGGTCTTCCACCGCAATTATCTGGCTTGTCGGGGTCAACCTCTTCGCGCCCGAGTAATATTTCCACCACCCCCTCATGTCCATACCAAGCAGCATCCCAGAGCGGGGTTCGGCCAAGATTATCTGGTTTGTCTGAGTTGACCTCTTCCCTCTCGAGTAGCATTTTTAACACTCTCTCATGTCCACGCTTAGCGGTAAATAAGAGCGGTGCCTGACTGGAATTATGGCTTGTCGGGATCGACATATTCCCGCCCGAGTAGAACTTTCACCACTTGGTATGCAGGAAGTTACGTCATGACTTCCTAGTGGATAGTCCTGTTACCTGGCTAGAAGGTGAGTGGGGGCCCTGGAGTCTCCGCATAACTGCTGCCGGGAATGTTGTTCACGTCGAATTTATGGCTAGACAAGGAATCGCTGTGCGCGCTTGAAATATGTGGGCTAGTATGGGAATGGATGAAATCCTGCTGGTATTGCTGGAATTGGAAGTGTATATATAATCCGGATTGTTAATGGATCAGTGGGTCAAAAATATCTTGAAAATTTACTATGGATATGAAAAATGTGGCAAGCTCCAGTTATCATTGCCGACTACCCAGAGTTTTTCTCTTTTTTTCAAATCCCGACTACCATCGGGCTGGCCCGTTCTTTCGGCTATCTGCCCCTCTAAAGCGGAGTGAATTGATAAGCGGACAAGCAACCACTTAAGTTTCTTTTACACCTACCACTCCTACTTTCCACTACTGGACCTTAAAAGCCCACCACCAACCCCACTATCCTGAAAATCAAGAAAAGATATAAAAATTAATATACATACATAGTAGATACATAGTAGAAATTAATATTTGATCTAGAGGAATTTCCTTAGGTGGTGCTCAAAATGCGGGGTAGTGAGGAGGGTTGCGTTGCTATCGATCGCTAGTGCGCGGTTAATTTTGGTAACGGACAATACTCGGAGCGTTCAGTAAAAACCGGAAAACTATTTCTGCCGATACCATACGAATCTCTGTGGAGCCAAGGGTTATTTTTTCCGACTTTTAATGACCCTCCCGGGTACATTCCACCTCTTTTAGATGGCACTGTAACCGTTGAAACCTACTATGGCTGGACCTACTGTCTCGGGTCCTCACCGGAACCATTCAGTGTTTGGAAAACTCTTATGTGCGTTTGGCTTGTATAGTAAAATGTTGGAGACGGAACAAACTAGCTCTAGCTATCAACTATGACACTCAATTAGTATCCGTGTTGTTTGAGGTGCGAGACAGTGGTGGATTTCCTACATTTCCTTCTGTCATTTCCTTCTCGGTCTCACTGATTTTTGCTGGTACTCTTTCTATAAGAAACCCTATACCCTGTGTTTCCTTTCGTTCATATCATTCGCTTTTCTCTCACTTAGTACGAACCTATTCTTTTTCGCTAGCTCAGTTGCTCCTGTATAGAAGCGAAAATATCGGAATTTCGAAGTTCGCACTATATTCTTCACAGTCACCATGGCTCACATTTTGGCCGGTTTTATTTCTTCATATCACAAGGGAAATATCCCTAAGGTCACACGCTGTCTGGAGGAACTTATGAAAAAAGCAGCGGCAGTAACCCTCATTGTCTAAGATGCTGTAGCGCGCTAGGTACACATCACTTTCCTTCCCCACTTTACATTTAGCCGGCCAAATAGCCCAAACACTAGCATTCTGACTGGTAATCATCTAGACAGCTTAGCTGAGGGAAATTCATCCCAACAGGAGGCTCCCCAACCCCTCTCACATGGATAAGCACTGCCTGCCGGAAATGCCAGCGCAAAACTTAATCGACCGGGCGGAGGGGATCCTCCAGGAATTGCTGATCGAGATGACGACCAGCGAGTTTAAAGCCAATGCTATCAGGTGTGAAGCAGACAATCTTATAATTATCCTACATGTTTATTAGCTGTGAAGACTTTAAGATGGAGTAATTCATACATCTGGATCAATTGACACCTGATAAGAAGTGAAAAGTTGATGTTCACTAAGGCCAAGTAATATCCCATTCTGGGGAGAGTTGATGAATCCGTCGGACTTATTAGCTGGCGGGACGGTGATCCAATTATGGTAGCCGAGATCGTTCCACTTCTCCTCATATGCCAAGGGAAATATGTGAGTTGCTTCAAAGGAAGTCCAGTCACCATAGCGAGCCATGCTTGCTAGCCTATTCGTTAGGATGCAGCGCCGATCTCGCTCACGTACGGCATTACGAAATGATGGAGAGTGGATTCCAGCTCGCAAAGAGCTCGGACTAGTACGGAGCAGAGGGGGTTCCCGGGTGACAGTGATGGGGCCTATCCTGCTTTACTGGTGCTCAATGGCTCAAGCATAGAGCGGGCCTACCATTCGTGACAATCAAGTAATCACCTGGCTGAAGTGGGTGCTGGTCCCTCTCAACCAATTGCCCTCTGAAGTGGCGTAGGTAGAAAGTATCGCTAAAGGTACAGAAAATCTCCACCATCGAATAGAGATTGGCATTAGTAATACCTTTCGCGATCCAGAGGCCTCCAATTAGATTATCTTGACGGTCAGAAGCGTAGATATTGGCATTACGCCACACCGGGCCACTAGGGGGAGCTCCACGTGCGAGCCCATCTTGGTCTAGCGGTGCTGCTACCGTACGAGAGGCAGGCCTGTTGAAACCTGTTGATGAGAAAGGAAGCATTGTGTTGGTCAGGAAGATAGAAATGATGGTATCGGCACCGGAGTAAGCGTGTTACAAGTAGGCAAGTGGGAAAAAGCAAGCAGACCGGGTTTAAATACCCGGCCAGCCGGGTCATTCTTGCTTAGGTAACGTATTACAAAAGGAACTACCGGTAGGCGGGAAAGTGAGTCATCTCTCATTCACTAAAAATGTGGCAATCTTGAAATCGTAATTGATGCACAATGCTAAGGAGAGGAGATTCAGAAAGGCTCGATATATTTCTCGCACTATATCATTTCGGATTAACTCTGTTTTAAGCTGAATTTGTAGATTTTATTTTCTCAGGATTTCTGCACTGGAATTCGTCCAAAATATACAGATAAACTGATTCGCTTCTGCGTCTAATACGCTTCTTAGTCCTGTATCTTAGTCACAAAACCCTCAAGGCCGAGCTGGCTACCACACCCCTACCATACAACACCAAGGCTAATACCGGCACTCTAGCCCCTAGACGAGTCTCATGCACAAACTTGTACATACAAATCTGGGCCTACCACCCCACGAAAACTTGCAATTAGCGGCGGCTGAATAAGTCAAGTTAGTTCCATAAACTACGGCAGCCTAGGCGGCTGGCGCTGCAAACCCATTTTTTGGTGAAAACCACAAACACCAACGGGAGTGATAATGCCGTGGGTTTCAAGCTAACGTATACCAGGCTTTTCTACTCAAAATGATAGAAGCTCTCCCACTGCCTACATGATTATTGCGGTTGCGAGTCAAAGTCAAATCCTCACCAAGAGCCAGGCGCTCTAGGCAAATCACCATCGCCTAGCATCAAAGCCACCCACAGTGATTTATTCGGCTAAGAAATCCCATAGTCTTCCGAAGTGACGCACAAGAAATTCTCCAATAATGGCACGATAATCCCAGTAGTAGATCTTTACTTGCGATACCGTTTAGGCAGTCTGGAACCGTCAAAAATGGTTCCAGGCACACTAAGCCTGTCCTGGAATGATTTGAGCTCTGTGATTTGCTGAGGAAATTTGGACTCGTTAAGCATGCTGAATCATTTGAGCATTAAAAAGACGGAAAACGAGTTTTTCTGGCCAAGTTCAGGTGCCTGTTGCTTAATCTAGCCTTAGGGTTCCTGGAACCAAATTTCACACTGCCCAAGGGATACCGGTAGTCTCAGAAGTGTTGAGGAGGCACGGATACAATGCCGCTGACAGATGGGGGAGCACAAAAGTGTGGACGCGTGTGAGTACACTAGCCATAAACAGTTGCCCCTTATTTTTGTAACCGCCCCTGGAGCCAGAAATCCCCAATAGAGAACCTCACCTGCGCATCCCCGACCGGTACTTGTAACACAAATGAGCCACTCTTTCATCCCATCACGCATCTCACACAGATATTCTCCCTAGGTTGCCCGAGGTCAGTGGGGCCTCCCGAGGGCTTCTACACACTCTCGGCCACTTACTCGGGGTAGGGGTGAAGTATTGGGACAAGCAGGGGGGCATGATGTCTGTGCAAATTACTCAAATTGGTATCTTCAATCCCACTTCAAGTAATTTGCACAGA
>Ga0307507_10008244_pt1 | contig 14551 bp, 4 predicted proteins | sample 7_EM_MG_FD_207223 | JGI IMG/M metagenome (GOLD analysis project Ga0307507, IMG submission 207223) | Populus trichocarpa ectomycorrhiza microbial communities from riparian zone in the Pacific Northwest, United States - 7_EM | ecosystem: Host-associated > Plants > Roots > Unclassified | place... | reverse complement strand
CTTCGTGTAAAGCTTCGTGCAGACGTTCGTGCAGACGTTTGTAGCCCCCTAAGATAGTAGTAATAAGCAGCTTAAAGTCCTTAGGTGGTTGTTATTTGGGTAGGCTGTAGGCGATTTAATAGACACATCGCCTGTTCGGCGGCGCTTTTTACTAGATATCATAGAGGCGTACGGAGTAGATATACTCATCGATTATAGAGCTGCTTCTGCGGATTAATTTAACGGTATTTCTAAGATAATAGCTGTTGTAGGGTGGTAGATCAATTTCATTGAAAAAGGTAATTGCTCTACATACAAAACAAGTCGGATCGCCTAAGAAACCTTGCAAAAGTCTCTCAGACCATAGAATTAACTTTTTGACAAAAAAGGTTAGCAATATCCGCTTGCGGATATACGTATGTCCGCTAATTGATTCTATGGTCTGAGCTTGCTGAGGTAAGTTCTTAGACGTGATTTTGCAATTCGGAAGACGGCGTAGGTTATTCCGACGCTAGCTAAAAAATCACGTCTGAGCTCGCTGAGGTAAGTCTGAGCGTGTTCCGCAAAGGTTCTTAGTAAATTCAACGATATACGCGCTGCGGAGGTTGCGGATTGCGGATACTAGAATAACTCAACACTAATATTTTATATTATTTCCCAAAGTTGATCGGTTATATAACAGAACCTAGGCTTTTAGAATATATTATTTTTATTACTTAGGTATTTTTAGGTCTTATGATCATTGTTAGTATCGCTTTGATAGACGCAATACATATATTCTTAGATACAAGTGGTAAGTCTATTCGGTGGTGGTTTCTCTTCTAATCTATAATGCAGTATTGATGATATATACGCGTCTCGCGTAGATCACGTGCTCTATGCACGCAATACGTAAAACGAATATCTTCCAACACTAGAGTAACTCTAAAAGAGACTAAATTGTACCTTAGCTTCCCTTCCTACCCTTCTATTCTTCCTTTGCTCGTTTAACCTATTTAATGGTCTGCAAATGAATATAATTCGTGTTAATTAACTGCCTTAGGGCCGTAGACGCCTTGCTTTTAGTCATAGCGTCGGCGGGGTTGCTGTTGCTGTCAATCCATTTAACTTCTATAATCTCTCTTCGTTCGTACGACTGACGGAGGTATATAACGTCTATTATAAGGCGTTTCTCTTGTGTTGTGCCTAGTTTGACGAGGCAATCGTATAGTAATTTTAAATTAGTGCAGATAACAAGTGGTAGGGTTATCTAGAGCAACTTTTTAATTATAGACTTGAGTGCAGCCCCAATATTAAACCTATAAGCTATGGCGTATAGTTCTGAGGCTAGTACGCTTCTAGTAACTCTCTTACACTTAATTAAGAACCAGTATATAATATTAGCCTTATTTGTTAAGTTGGCTAGTGCTATAACAAATCCTATTTGGGATGATAGGTCTTTGTTATTAGCAAATAAGGAGTCCGTGAATACTAGGAGTTACAGGGTATCTTTATTAAGTTTAATAAACCTAAGGCCTCTTAATTAATTATCTATTTGCCATTATAGGCGTTTATTAAGGGCCTTAACGCTATTCTTATTAGGTTTTATTATCTGGGCTGTAAATAATAGGTTAAAAGCGGCTTCTGGTTAGCATACAGATGCAATATATGCTCCTCTAGCTCGTTAAGCGACGTATTACTCCTTAGGTATCAGTGCCTAGCGAACAACACCTCTAGAGCTCGTGGTTAAGGCTAGCTCCTTAACTTAAACCGTGGCTAAGCTCTTACATTAGTTCTCTTGAGTTAGAGTAATATCTCCGTTTAGTAGGAGCGTAATTAGTCCTCCGTTAAACTTAATTGGTCGTTTAACTATAAGTAGTTCACGTTCCTTTAACGCAAATTGCGCCTTTTTAAGCTTGTCCTGCTCTATAGCTGCGAATTTAGTATTGGCTAGGATTAGTATGTTATTGGTCTAAAGGCCAACAATACCAAAGGAGGAGTAGTTATTGCTGTATAATAGGTAAGGGTTGTAGGTTAATTAATCCATACTCAGTTCTTTAGTGTAATAGGCATGGTACGTGGCAAACCAGTAATTGCCTACTTCTAGCACTCTGTATAGGGGCTTAACTACCTTTAATACACCGCCTTTTGCTATATTAAGCATTGTGCTAAGCTTAGGAGGGGGCCGAATATAAAAGTTACAGTTTAGCTTTAATTTCAATTGGATATAGGCTTGGGTAATATCCCGTAAATATAAGTATGTTCGGTTGTTCTGAAGCATAGCTATAATGCTAAGAATAAGGCGTTAACTAACTTGTTAAATAGTAGGTAACTAAATTAGCACGAGATCTTTATTAAGGTCGTTATAGGCTTATATAACTAATCTTAACTTTTTAAAAGCTTTACTAGTGCCTATATTCTTAACCTTATTGACGAACCATAAGTTGAAGATTTGGTCTCCTTAAGGCACTTCCTAGGGGTTAACGATCTCAAACATACCTTTCTTAAGTAGTCTGGTAATCTCCTTCTGACGTAAAGCTGTAAATTGGCTATTGCGGTTATTACCTTCTTAAATAAATATTAAAATATCAGCGGTATTAACCTAAGTAGGGTATTTACGTGGTCTACCTCAGCCACGTTTAACGGGTTCAGGTTAAGGGCTATTTAAAGGTAGTCTTTTAGAGGATAGCTTAGGCTATTATTTAGGCTCTAGTTCCGGGTTTGTCAGCTCCTCTTCTAGATCTATAAGATACGGTTTGACTACAGTACTGCGGAAGTTAGCAGGTCCGTGAGGTAGCTTTACTATATAGGTTTCACTATTGACGTTAAGGAGGGGATATAGGCCTAACCAGAATCCAGCTTAACCTGTATTACCTTCTCTCCATACTAATACAGGCGAGTTAAGGGGTAGGTTATAGATTATGGTCGTATTGGGGCCGTTTCAAGTATTTAGAGCGTCCGTGACTTGATGTTCAGCTTGTATTTTCTTGATTTCTTCCATTACCTTCTTCAAAGCGTTGGCTCTCTGACTAACTGTAGGTAAAGGTGCATCAGTGTTAACGAGTCGTGGGTAGGCTCCAAAAACTAGGAGAGTAGGAACAAGGCCATTAGGGCCAGCGGAGTCGTTAAGGGCTTTAAATACCATTTATAGGGCCATGTCTTTATCAATTCTAGGGATTTCGGCTGTAACAATCTGGTAGACGCGCCGTAAGGGTCTATAGTAGCGTTTAACTATGCTAACTGAGTTATAAGCTTTAACTGGTACGCCTTTTACAGTTATTCTTATGTTTGCGGTATATTGTTTAAATTCTTTACTAATAAAGTTCTTTCCGGCGTCTATGGTAATAAGGTCTGGAGGGCCTAAGTAAGTATTAATCTAGCATACTCGTAGTACCTCCTATATGTGTTTTGCGCTAATGTTCTATAGCTATCTACCAGCCTAAAAGCGGGTAGCTTTATTAACAATATATAGGAGTGGCATTAAGTTAATATACATCACGTTAACTATAATGCAGTAGTTAAAGTTAACGTTGTCTTATAGGGTGAACTTGAATCTACCTAGTAACTTGCTATATTTCTGGCAAAATGAGCAATAGCAGGTGAGATATTCAAGGGCTTGGTTGTTAATATTATGGCCTAAACGCTCAAGTACACGTTTAAGGCGTTCAACAGAGGGATGGCCAAAACAATGGTAAAGCCGGTGTAGTTCTGTGTGGGTTAGGTAACATGGGTTTTAGTTAAAGGACTCTATTAAGTAGTTTTCTAATAAAGTATTCTAAAGCAGGAAAGGATGCCTAAAACGTCTTATAATTGGTATATCCCCACTAGGGGCAACTAGTAGGTTCTTAAGGTTATTAAAGTATACCTATAGTCGGTCCATGTCTGCTAAACAAAGTAAAAACGGGGTATTAACTTAAACAATATAGAACTCAACCATGCCAATAGGTGTGATTATCTTAATTAAGCCAATTAAAGAGGTTAAACCTATTCCGAACTATACATTGACTTTATCTTGTGTAGAGGTGTTTAGGTGTATACTAGTGAACTTCTAGAATGCTAGAAATTGTCTATATCCGGCCATAGAGCGTTTTGAGGCTCCTGTGTTAATTATTATACCTAAAAACTTGTTTGATGTATACCAAGTGGTTATATTATAGGCAAAAGGGTCTTGGTCAAAAGAGGATGGATTAGTTATACTATCCACAGCTGTAATTAAATGCATAAAGGCTTTATTGGCTAGTTCAGCGGTTATAGAGGCTGCTTCGTTCTGGGTAGTCTGGCCGAAAAAGGTAAAGTACTAGCAGATATCTTATTTAATATCCTAGTTAGTTATATTGTTGTTAGAGCTAATGTTAATAGTGACTACTTAAAAGGCTTTTTTAAGTTCGTCTCCTAAACTATCCTCTCCTTTATAATTAATGATGTACTACTTCAAACGTTTATTAAAGCGGTAATTAAACTTGCGGAACGTATCCTTATATTAAGTCTTAAATCTAGCCTTAGACTCGTTGCATTCCTCTTTAGTGTATTTCTATAAACAGCAACCTTCCTTGTTATACACAAAGCAACGTAATTTGCCTCTCGGTGGTGGGCCGGAACGGTTATTGCGGTTAAAGTATTTACGGTCTACAAAATAGGCCTAAGTCTGCTCTATCTGTATAGCGTTTTCCTTTTTATGCGCCATAATAGATGACTAAAGCTTATTAATAAGAGGGCTAAGTTTATCTAGTGGGTCTAATACAGCGTATCTACAGGCTGGAACTCCCTGGCAAGCCATAACAAGTTTATTAAGAAGGAACGGTACTATCCGTAGTTCAGCGGTAAGTCTATGTTATAGCTAGGAGAGCTTATTAACCAGTATCTAAAGGCAATTACTAATTAACTTTCCTACGTTCTTACTCATAACCTCTATTAGTGAGACTTCATTCCATTTGCTAAGGGTTCGGCGTTCTAATCCGGGACCTTTAAAGAAACCGTAAAGTTGCTAATAAGCTTTATCAAACGTTAGGATAGCTAGTCTACCATTATAATAGTGGTTCAGAGCTAGGCCTGTTAGTATAAGAGGGAGGGCCTTAAGGTAGGTATTAGGTGTTACAGACGCTTTAAGTACGATATTACAACTACTTGGAGAAGAGTTGGTAGAAGCTAGTTGGTTAATATAGGCACGGTTTAGGATAGATCCGGTGGAACTATGTAATAAGAAATGGTAACCAAGGTTACGTGGTGTTAAACGTATTAACTATATTAAACAAAAGGGACATTACGTTTAATATAGACAACACGTACCTCACATATAAGAGAGGGTTTCTTAGGAGTACGGTTATGTATTTAAAGGACCTCAGTCCCTACCATAGATAGTTCTCTCCTTATAGTAAATCTTAGAATACAATTAGAGTTAATCTATTAGGCAACTACTCCACTAGTTATTATTACGTTGTTGAAATTATTCTTACCTATATACCTAGCCTAATAACAGAACCCACCGTAGTTCCTACTACGAGGTTCCGTTACATATTTACTACTAAGATTACAGTATTAAACAAGGTCGAACAATATGCCACCTAGAGCACTAGTTATAACGGCATCAACGGCAGCTACAACCTCAGGGCCAGGTAATACCAGTATAGATAATAGGGATTCTTAAGTGGTTACGCAAGGTTAGTTATAGGAAATAGTTAATTACTTATAAAACAATAATAGGATACTTAAAGAACGCATTAATAGAATTAGAGTAGCAAAAATTAAGCTACCTTTAATTAAACAATTCTTAGGAGAGAAGTTAAAGCTCAAGGGATTTCTTATATAGATACACTTTAAGGTAGTACAGGAAGAAGCAAAGTTAGTAACATTATTAGATTAAGTAGCCTATGTAGAATTATTCCTAACAGGGAGGGCACTTAAGTGGTTTAAACCGTATCTTACGGAAATATAGGCTAATGGCATGATAACTACTAACCAGGATATACGGTATATATTTACCAGTTAGAACGGGTTCACGGAATAACTAATATAGATATTTAGAGACCTAGAGGCTATAACCACAGCAAAACGAAAGCTTTAAAACTTAGTATAACGCACTTTAGCAATTAAGTATATAACACAGTTTTAAATACTAGCCACATAGGTTAAGTGGAATGATAGGGCGCTTATAGCACAGTATAAATAGGGACTTAAGGCTAAAGTCTAGGACGCAATTATCCTAATAGAAGATGCGGATACTCTAAGAGAGTTAATAGATTAGTTAATAAAGATCAATAACAGGATCTATTAAAGGGAACAAGCTAAGAGAGGGTAAAATAGAGTTCTATAATTATATAAGGCATAGAGTACGCAACAACAGACACAGAGTTAGAAACTATAGAATAGCGCAGAGCTAATAGACCTAAGCAGTACTAAAGAGACCTAAAGGTAGGAAAAGAAACTATAGAAACCTAAAGGTTAAGGATTAAGTAATTAAAGGACCTAGGAGCAGAGGCCAAACCAGGGATCTCAGCAGTAGAAGATATTTAGGCAGACTCCACAGCAAGAAAAATAGTTTAAAGATAGAGCTTGCATAAATTGCAGAAAATAAGGTTATTTCGCCAGAGACTATAGAGGTAGTTAAAGTAACCACACGGTAAAGGGAACTAGGCTAGTAGATAGCACGTATATATAAAGGGACGACGGTGCACTATAAGGAATAAAAGAGTATTTAATTAATAGTTTTGCGTATTGTTATAATAACGCATGCCGAATTTATAAGAATGCTAAGTACAGCGCAAGCTATTAGCTATAGGAGCTATTGTTATTTAAGTTTAGAGGAACTAACAAACTAGCTTATAGATTGGATATTAAAGACAATAAATTTAACAAAGGCGAAGCATTTACCAATAATAAGGTAATAAAGGCAGCTTACTAGAAGCATATAGACCTTAAAGAAGTCAAAACTAAAGCAGAGACTAAGGCCATTATAGAATAGGGTTCAGTAACAGATATTATAACACCATTAGATACAATTTCCATCGCTTTACAAGACAATAGGAGTAACATTTAAAAGAAACTAAGTAAGTAGACGACTGCTAGTGCTAGCTTATTACTTAATAAAGGCAAAAGGCCATAGGCTTAAGATTCTTAAGCAGAGATAAGAGAAGCTTAAGATTCTTAAGCAGAGATAAGAGAAGCTTAAGATTCTTAAGCAGAGATAAGAGAAGCTTAAGATTCTTAAGATAAGATAAGACACACCTAAGGACCCACAACAGACGAAAACCAATAGGAAAGGGTAGCGACTTAGTTTAGTAACAAACGAATAAGTATAGGACGCAAGTTTAAGAACTATAAGTTTGGAGAACAAATAAGAACATTAGCAATCCTAGGTAAACGCAGTATTTAGCCTAAAGATTAAATAGTTAATACCAGGATTAAAAAGCAAGACAACTATAAGAATCTAGCTACAAGACGCAGAAAATAAGAAACTATAGATAAGTTCTAGACAAGAATTATTATATAGCAAGAGCAAAAGCTAGACAAGAGGTTAGCTATACTAGGTTATATAAGGGACAGAGCACCTATGCAAAGAGTTACTAATAGGCCGAGTGTAGGGACACCTAGGGCAAAGTAGTTAGATAAACTAGAACAAGAAGAGGATTTAGACATCTTAACCCAGTTTAAAGAAAGACATACTAAAGGATATTATAATATAGTAATAACAAGGTACTTTCTAATAGATAGACTATACACACTAAACTAGTTATATAGAAAGTGGTATAGGCAACGACACAGTAACAAATAGGAAGACTTTTATATATAGCTAGATAAAAAAGTTATCTAAGACCAACCTATTATAGAGAAACATATAAGTTATATTAAAGAAGTATTAATTATAACGTTAAGGAACCTAGAAGAAGGATTTAGAGACTAGAGAAGTAAGTAACAAGTCTTAGTACCTATAGCAGAGATACTAGTGGTCAGGCCAACCAGGTATAGATTTAAACTTAAGGACAAAGACAAACTAAGAGTTAACCCAAAATATATAGCGCATTATACACTATTATAGATAGCTTGTATGGATGACATATATAATATATATAGAGCACCTAAAGATAAGAACCAGAAGTACCTAGTAAGGATATATTAGGCACTAGAGGAAAAGCGGTTTAAGAATACTAAATATATATATAGTTAGCACCTAGTAGAAGTACAAGGTTAAGGGGACTTAACACTTTAACCAGAAAGATTCCTTACGGAAAAATGCCTAAACGGACAATAGTAGTGGGAGTGCCCAAAGAACACTTATCTATAGTATATAGAAGAAAAGAAATAAACTAAGTATTGGCCTAAGTTGGACCAAGTACAGGCAGGATCTAGCAGCCAACAGTTAGGAAAAGGGGAGGCGTATAAAACCAAAGGAAACTAGTATTAGAGCCTTAGACCCTTAAAGGGATTTAAGGACAATATCTAAATTTATAAGTTAAATAGCAAGATTAGCAGTTTAAAGTGTTAGTAGATAGTGGAGTAACCAAAAACTACATATCACTAAAGGCAGTAGAAAGGATGGGGTTACTATATAGATAGAAAGAACACCTATATCCACTTATAATAATTTTAGGAGATTAGATAGCCTATAGAGGAGGCATTATTAATCTTAAAACAGGACCTATTTAGTTAACTATTAAAGGGAGACCAGTTAGAATGTCTTTTAATATCCTACTATTAGGATAGGATAAGGCGATACTAGGAATACCTTAATTACAGGAGTACAATCTAAAGATTAATTAGGTTATAGGTTAGGTTAATATTAAGGATACTTAATAGCGTAAAGTGTAACAGTAAACCAAGTTGGTATAGTACCAAGTTAGAGCGATATATAAAGAGACTAAGTAAGGCTTAAGTTATATACTAAAGAGATACCATAAGTATGGTAAAAAGTTATAGTTACTAGAAAGTGAAAAGCTATTAAAGTATACAGTATAGGACCACAAGATAGAATTAGAAGAGGGAATAAGTCTAAAATTCTTTCTAATTTATAAGCTTACTAAAATAGAGTTAGTAGCGCTTAAGGAGTTTATCTAAGAGAACTTATATAAGGGATACATTAGACCGTTATAGTTATTAGCGGGATATCTAGTACTGTTTATCCTAAAGAAAAACGGAAAACTTAGGATGTGTATAGACTATAGACAGTTAAACAGCATTACTAGAAAGGATAGGTATCCTTTACCCTTAATTAGCGAAATCCAAGATAAGATAGGCAACGTAAAGATCTTTATAAAGATAGATTTAAGGTGGGTGTACTATTAGATTAAGATTAAGGAAGGCAACAAATAGAAGGCAGCCTTTAGGTCAAAGAAAGGACTATATAAGCCATTAGTTATATAATTTAGGCTTATAAACGCACTAGTAATGTTCTAGAAGCAAATTAATAGTGTATTAGGAGAACACCTAGATAAATTTGTTATAGTATACCTTAACAACATTATTATCTACTTAGAGAGTGAGGAAGAATATAGAGAACACATTAAATAGGTCTTAAAGAGACTACAAGAAGAACAGATACTAGTAGCAATTAAAAAATGTAAGTTCTTTACTAGGAAGACTAATTTTATTAGATTTATTATTAAACTAGGCCAACTTAGTATAGATCTAAAGAAGATTAAGGCTATAGTAAATTAGCAAGAACTAGAGAATGTTATATAATTAAGATCGTTCCTAGGGTTTTGCAATTACTATAGGAGGTTTATAGCGCAATAGTTATAGGACATTAAGCTATTTATATAGTTAATAAAGAAACAAGAACTGTGGGTATAGGGAAAGGAGTAATAAGAACTATTTAAGAAAGTTAAAGAGTTATTTACCTAAGAGCTAGTTCTTAAGATCTATTAACTAGGTCTAGAGACAGTTGTAAAAATAGATGCATTAGACTTTATACTAAAGGCATACTTTATACAGAAATATTAAGATAGATGGCACTTAGTGGCGTACTATAGTTAAAAGATAACACCACTAGAGTTAAACTATAACATCTATAATAAGGAGTTATTAGGTATAGTTATAGCACTTAAGGAATAGAGAGCATTCTTATAAGGCATAGAGAAACTATTTATAGTTAAGACGGACCATAAGAACCTTATAGGATTCCTAATAATAAAGGAACTTAACTAAAGACAGGTTAGATAGGCGGAAATGCTTATAGAATACTATTTTAAAATTTAGTATACCAAGGGTACAGATAATATATAAGCAGACGCTCTAAGCAGAAAGGCTAAACTATAAAGTAATAAAAAGCTATTAGGAGCTTTATTACAAAAGGATTAAGACGGATTAATTAGGTATAATTATCTAAAGATTACAGCAACCAAAGAAAGTCAGATCCATAAATCACTAGAAAGTAATTAGATATAAAAGATCTAAAAAGCATAGGCAGAGGATCTAGACTTAGAGTAATATAAAAATAGAGAAGCAACGTATATACCTAAGTCTATTATAGAAGAATTTATTAAGGAATTCTATAAGGGAATAACACAAGGATATAATAGAGCTATAGGCTTAGTGTTAAGACTTTAGGAGGAGTACATTATTTAAGGAATCTAGGGACTAGCATAATAAGTTATAAAGAAATATCTAGATTGCCAAAGGAACAAACCAATAAGGTATAAGCTATATGGAGGGCTATAACCTATTAAGACACCAGGAAGACCATGGGAGGTTATATTATAAGACTTTATTATTAAGTTACCAAAGTTAAAAGATTCTATTATAGGACAAGAGCATAACACGATTTTAGTAATAGTAGATAAGCTAATAAAGTAGGGATACTTTATAGCATGCACTAAAGAGATATCAGTAGAAGATATCACTAGAATCTATATAAAGGAAGTATTTATAAAACACGGAGCACTAAACAAAATCATATTAGATAGAGATTTAAGATTTATAGCAGCATTTTAGGAAGTGTTTCTGGCAGAATAAGGAGTTTACGTAGTAATATCTACAGCGTATTATCCGCAGACAGACAGATAAATGGAAAGACTAAACTAGACACTAGAGTAGTATCTAAGGCATTATATTAATCACGTATAGAATAATTAGGTATCGTTATTACCAGTTATATAGTTTGCATATAATGCAACACTATAAGAAGAAATAGGGACATTACTATTTAAGGCAAACTACGGATATAAGCTAAGAACATTGTTATTGCCATATTAAGTAAAAAGGACAAGTAGCACAGCTAAACAAAGAATAAAGATGTTAATAAATCTTTATGCAGACCTTATAGAAATAGCTAAACTAGTACAAGAACGAATAAAAAGGTACTATAATACTAAGAGATCTAAGGGACCAGATCTTAAGGAGGGGGATAAAGTATGGCTACTATATAAAAATTTTAAGAGTTAACAACTAAGCAAGAAGTTGGACTATGTTAGACTAGGACCTTTTAAAGTCAAGTAAAGAATTTTATTAGTTACATATAAGTTAAACCTACTAGCCAAAATGAAAATCTACCCTATACAATATATCGCAATGCTAAAGCTAGTATATGGAAATATTAAGCCACCAATCTACAAGGCAGACACGTATAGAGGACAAGAGGAAGACAAATAGTAAGTTTTAAAGATCATTAGTTACAAGGATATAGATAACAAAACATAGTATAAAGTAAAGTAAATAGGCTATAGTAAGACTACCTAGGAACTACTAAGCAACTTAAAAAACGCTATAGGAAAGGTACAGGAGTATTAAAAGAAAGTAGGTTAGGCAATATTAACAAAGAAGAATTGCCAAAGAATAAGTCACCTAAGGGGGACCTAAGAGGAGCAATTATTAAGCTACTTGGAGTTATTTCCCTTATAGGAGGAGAGCTAGTCCTTTTATTATTAAGTTCCTGTAGACCTTATTAAATAAGTTTCTACTCCTTAGAACAAACCTTTTCACGAATATATTTAAGGCGTTAAAGACAAGTATAAGCTAAACGTTAAGTTTTAAGGACGCGTATAGACTCTTCTAAGGCACGTTAAACCTTAAGTAGCGTAGAGGCCAGCTTACCATTAAGCTTCGCAGCGGTAGATTAAACATAAGACCCTATAATAAGTTACTTAGGGAACTTAAAGACTGTTAAGAGTTATAGGACGCGTATACTTAGCGTTAAAAATAGAGCGAACGTTATAGGACGATTAAATGTTTGCTTTAGTACACTTAGAGTAAGAGAAGGGTTGTTAGGACAAAGGACTTACTAGCGCAACGCATACCAACCCCTCTTTAGCGCAATAAGAGCAAGGGATCGCTATTACCTCGCCTAGTGACAGTATAGAGGAAACCGTATAAAGGCAACGCTCAACCTAGGAAAGAGAAGAAGAAGCTTTAGGTATAATAAGTAAGGATATTAACTAGACTAATTAAACGGACATTATACCTCTAGTGGATAACTTAGAGATATTAGGAATCTTTAAGGACAAAGATAAAGAGGAGGGAGATAGTATTACGGACGCTTTAAGTACAATGTTATAACTACTTGGAGAAGAGTTGGTGGAAGCTAGTTAGTTAATATAGGTATAGTCTAGGATAGATCTAGTGGAACTATATAATAAGGAATAGTAACTAAGGTCACGTAGTGTTAAATATATTAACTGTGTTAAATAAAAGGGATATTATATTTAATATAGACAACACGTACCTTATATACAAGAGAGGGTTTCTTAGGAGTATGGTTGTGTATTTAAAGGACCTTAGTCCCTACCATAGATAGTTCTCTCCTTATAGTGAATCTTAGAATACAATTAGAGTTAATCTATTAGGTAACCACTCCACTAGTTATTATTACGTTGTTGAAATTGTTCTTACCTATATACCTAGCCTAATAACAGAACCCACCGTAGTTCCTGCTACAAGGTTCCGTTACATTAGGTAGAATGTCTGCTCTATTATAGATATTATAGAAGATTGTTAACTTAAAGTTAAAGTTTCCGCTAATACCACTATATTTCTGGTCGTCCGTGTACAACTTAGCTGCATTCGCTAGTTCCTTTCCGTATCCTAGTATAGAAGTGGGTGCTATGGCAACGGGTATAGTAGTAGCGGGTATTATAGCCTACAGTAGTAGGAATAGTGGACTTAGAGGCAGAGTCGGTTAAAGCATTAATAAAGTCGTTGTAGGTATGCTTTCGGGTATTAATTGAGGTATAAGGTTTTATAAAGTCTTGCGCTTCAAGCCGCGTATAAATACGTTAGTAAGTACATTGGACTTAAAGGTGCTATTAAATTGCTCTTTATAGGCTTTATTAAATTCTTCTAGGCTCCATTTATATTAACTTTCTTTAAGTAGTATATTAGCTAAAACTTGTGCAAGCTTAGTACGTTTGTTGTTTTTGCGTACGTACACTCCTCCCTTACAAAGAAGGACGAAAAGGTTCTTGAGGGTTTTAGTGCTAGCTTAAGAGAATATATCCGTAGTAAACTCTTCGAAGTCTTCTTAAAAGAGATCCCATAAAGTACTGTTAACAGAGTTGTTATTATTGTATTCCCATATCTTGAACTAAATATAGTCTGTAACATCGTTGTTGGTTACAGTTTGTATATTAATTCTATTCTTCCATTGTTTTACTTCTGTACTCTAATTCTTAGTAGAAGCCATCTTGTCTGGTTGTAAAGAGGGTATCAATAAAGGGTATTGGTGGAGGGTGTCAGTGTTTGTAGAGAGAGAGGGTGTGGTATTTATAAGGAGGGAGAAAGGATGGTTAACACAAGTTGTCAAAAACTTAACTTTTAATAAGGTGGGAAGCAATATCCTTCTAAATCTAAAGTGTTGTTTAATTCTTAGCAGTAATAAGGGTCTGTAAGCAACGGCAAGCTATTAAGCTTCCAAATTGTCCTTAATACTCTCTTTAACTGAAATGAGGCCGTCGTAAGGTAGAGCGTTAGACGTCTTCCAAACTAGTGCGTATTTCCTGATCTGTGCGCGCTTACTGATTAGTGTTGGTATCGCTTTGATAGACGCAATACGTGTATTCTTGGATACAAGTGGTAAGTCTATTCGGTGGTGGTTTCTCTTCTAATCTACAATGCAGTGTTGATGATATATACGCGTCTCGCGTAGATCACGTGCTCTATGCACGCGATACGTGAAACGAATATCTTCCAACAATTATTCTTATTTAAAAAAAAAAGTGTTATTAGCAATTCCGCGACTATATATAACTTTATTAAACGCTAGCTAATATATATATAACCTATATAAATCTATAATAGCTACCCTAAAGAACCTTAGGTAGTTATTGTTTGGGTAGGCCGTGTAGAGGCTCCGTGTATAAAAGCTCTGCACGGAGCTCTGCGTACAGAGGCTCTGCACGACGGCTCTGCGTACGATAGAGGTACTTCGAAGACTTATTACTCATTTTAAGATATTACTGAGATGTAATTAGGTTAAACAGGCTTAGATTCTTTCAGGTTAGAATCTCACGTGTGTTTGACTTGTATGCATCTAAACTTTTAAAGTGCAACCTCTATCCCTTGCACCGATAGTGTGTTCGGAGTTGTGGCCCGTGCACAGCAACACCAAAATCGACAAGAGTTTACGGCTTCAAGTTGGTGTTCCTGGCTGGTTGCGCACGGGCCACAGCTC
>Ga0307507_10008242_pt1 | contig 14553 bp, 7 predicted proteins | sample 7_EM_MG_FD_207223 | JGI IMG/M metagenome (GOLD analysis project Ga0307507, IMG submission 207223) | Populus trichocarpa ectomycorrhiza microbial communities from riparian zone in the Pacific Northwest, United States - 7_EM | ecosystem: Host-associated > Plants > Roots > Unclassified | place... | reverse complement strand
AAAAAAAAATGTTAAGAACAAATATGAAGATGGTGGCATGTTGGACAGTATATTTATTAAAAAAATAGGGCAACTAATTTAATTTGATTTAAAACCAAACTCTCTTTAAAAAAGGTATAAATTTAACAAAAACGAAGAATTTAAAAATTTGATATAACCTTGGTTATTTTTAAAATTAGTAAAAAACAACAGAGCATAACCACTCTCAAAAAAGGGTAAAAAACCAAGTGAATCTTCAAAACCTAGGTTAATCACTACGTTGTGGGTGGACAATCCCGAACGCAAAAAAAATCATATGACACTAGTGTTTTAAAGAACTCAAAGAAAATTTAAGACACAAGTCATCAAGCCAACTGGGGTTGAAAATTTTCAAGTAACTTTGATTGAATTTAAAATGTAAGAAATGAAAACCTACCGATATAATGGATATATATAACAAATCCAACAACCAACTTGGGTCAACAAATCAAACACATGAAATTAGAATTATCCCATAAATAGAAAAGCAAAAAAAATACCGGCTACAAAAATATTTGAAAAAAGATGCTTTAAAAAAAACTGAAGTTGACTCGGGCTAATCTTTCAGATCTATACTCCAGGTCATGAGATCGGGGTGACATCATTAAAGCCAAAAAAAAAAAAACAAAGAAGCAAGATTCTTAAGCAAACAAATATTGAGGGATGAAATTGAAAAAAAAAATCAATACAAAATACAAAACAAATAGTAATTAAAAAAATTAGGATTAAATTCAATATAAAAATTAACTGAAATTAAATGTTTAGGGATGTAATTGAAAAAAAATCAATTAAAAAAAATGATTAAAAAAAATAGCAATTAAAAGAATTAAGACCAAATTTAACATAAAAATTAAATGAAAATAAATGCTTAGAGAAGGAATTGAAAAAAGAATCAATCAAAAAAATGATTGAAAACAAAACAAATAACAATTAAAAGAATAAGAACCAAATTTGATAAAACAATTAAATGACTAGTGATGAAATCAAAAATAAAATCCAATTAGAAATAATCAATGTAATTAAAACAATTACAATTAAAAGAAAAGGGACCGAATCAAAAGATAAAATAAATTAAAGGGCTGATATAATTTTTTGCATGACTAACACACAATCTAAAAAGAAAAGGGAAGGAAAAGAAAGAAAGAAAGAAAAACAAATTGATGCAAAACCAGATCGAACCATCATACACGAGCTACAAAGAGAGGAAGAGGATACCAAGACGAATCAAATTATACAGCATAAGTACTATTACAACTACCCTAGTCAGCCTCACGCGTCGACCGAAGGCTATGAAGCAGTCGACATGTGCGAGACTCGCATCAATAACTTTTTCTTTTTCTTTTTTATTATTTGTACAAAAACAAAAATATCCTTAGAAATATATAATAATAACAAAAAAAACCATTATAAAATTACAACAAATCCCCTTAAGTCAAGGCTAAATTTTTTTAATGTTAAAGATAATGGAATAATTAAATTGTTCATTTACTACAAGTCCCCTGAATTAAAGGTTTTGATCTTAACTTTTAAGATTACTATTATAAAAAAAACAAATACTATTATCTCTGAATAAATAAAGAATAATAAATTGATTTCATGTAAAGATCCCTTACTTCTCAATGCAAAACTCAACTGATTTTAATCTTGAGGGATGTAATTCAACTGGTCAGGCTCTAGATTTGCTTTCTAGAGATCACCAGTTCGAGTCCCACAAACCTCAGGGCCATTGGAGGTTTACATGGTGGTTAATTTTAGGGTCCGTGAGATTAATCGAGGTGCGTACAAGCTGGTCTGAACACTCACGTTAATAAATAAATAAGAAAACTCAACTGATTTTTCAGTAAAAAGCAAAGGAGTAATTCCAATATTATAATCCAATGCATACCTCCAATAGTTTTCCCATGAGGTTGAAGTTCTATTAATTTTTTGCCTTTTTCTTTCCTGTAAAGGTAACAACTTTTGAATTGCGTTTACAATTTTCGAACATTTGGTTATCAAATGCAACACTTGATAGGGATTTTGCCACAACCAAAAATTGGATGGCACTTTTAATTTTACCCTCTTCAGTGAAAAAGAATGTCAAAATTGGCCTCAATTTGGCCTCGTGGGGAAGAGGATATATTTCATATTTGAAGTGACAGCAGCCTATAATTATGTGACAAATTGTCCTTCTACTTGTTGTTACAAAAGCTGAAACAAAACAAGACAAAACCCTTTTAGAAAAAGTAACAAAAAAATAAAAATATAAACTTGCAGTTAGTGGAACAAAACCACTAAAAAAACAACAGAATCTTGAACTCCACAAAAAGCTGCATCTGAATATTTTGTATACAGTTTCCAAAGATTCAAACTTGAGTCACTCTTCAAAAGCTAAAAAGCTAAAAAAGAAAGGAAAAAACCCAAAACCCCATTTTGTCCTAGTGTCAAGACTCCGAAAACCCACCTCAGGAATTTGACACATGCCTCATCCACTGTTGTAACACACACTAGGACGACTACTCGGGGCTCCTTGTCTGCTGCTACTCTTGAAAAATTGAGGTTTTTTTTCTTTTGGCTGCTGAAATGTGTGTGACTAGGAATAAAGGGGTGAATTATGAGAAATTCATCGAGCATTTTCAAGGTAAGACTAGAAAGTTTGAAAGGCTTAGCTTAGCTTTAGCTGTGTTTGTGTTTTTGGGCTCTGTTTTTTGTTGCTTTTGTATTGAGGTTGCTATGGTATCAGTGCCTCTTGGTTTTGAGATTTCAGGGTTTGATAGAAGTAGAACTTGGGTGTCTCAAAATGGGGTCTTTGCATTTGGGTTCTTAGAGAGTTGTTCAAAAGAAGATGAAGTTGATAGCTTTGTTGTGGGAATTAGGTATAATTTAGGAGATAATGAAGCTGTAAATGTTCCTGTATGGAGTGTTGGTGGTGGTCTTAGAGTCTCTATGAACTCCACGATTAGGCTTTCCATGGACGGGAGGCTAATTTTGTTAGATAACCCTAGTGGTGTGATTGTTTGGAGTAGTGATACTTCTAGTTTAGGTATTAGAAAGGCCAGTCTTTTGAATAATGGGAACTTAGTTCTTGTGGGTATTGAAGATAATGTGCTTTGGCAAAGTTTTAATAGCCCAACTAGCACTCTCCTTCCTGGTCAGTCTTTGCATTTTCCTCAAACCCTAAGAGCCCCTTCCAAAAAATCAACATCTAGTTACTACAGTTTTGTGATTCGGCACTCCGGAGAGCTTGCTCTTGTTTGGGAGAATAATGTGACCTATTGGAGTAATCATGTGAACCTTCTTGGGAGTGTTAAGGAAGCAATACTCGATGGTAATGGTCTTTTGGGGCTTATTGATACCAGTAATAAAACCATGTGGTCCATAACAAGCAAGGATTTTGATGAACCTTCTCCGACATTGAGGCGTCTTAAGATGGATTCTGATGGGAATTTGAGAATCTACTCATGGAACCATGTGCTCCATGAATGGAAGGTTGGGTGGCAAGCAGTTGAAAACCAATGTGATGTATTTGGTTCATGTGGTCTTTATAGTTTATGCGGGCTTAATTCCTCTGGAGCTGTCTGTGATTGTCTTTACCAGGATTCGGTAAATTGGGGAACTGGCCTATCCACAGTGGATTCAGGTAGTTCCGGGTGCAAGAAGATGGTGGATTTGGGGAACTGCAAGATGAATACAAGCATGATGGTTATGAGACAGACATTTTTGTATGGTCTTTATCCTCCCCAGGATGTTGATATCATGCTGAGCGAGAAAGCTTGTAAAGAATACTGCTCTAATGACACGACCTGCATTGCAGCAACTTCAAAAAATGATGGTACGGGTATTTGCACAATCAAGCGAACCAGTTTCATTAGTGGGTACGGGAATCCTTCTGTTTCTGCTACTTCATTCTTAAAAGTGTGTCTAGTCCCTCAGGCTGTTTCTGCTCGAGGAGCTAATCCTCATGTTACTGCGAAGCCAATTCCCACAACCAGAGGAGGTGACGGCAAGAACTTCACTGCAGCTATTGCTTTGATAGTTTTGGTAACAGCATCAGGTTTTCTGGCCATTGAGATGTTTGTTTTTTGGTTTATGTACCGCAAACGGAAAATTAAAGCTCATGTAAGAATTCCCTTTGGCAAGGATGCTCAAATGAATGCTCATTACAATAGTCTTATCAGATTAACCTTCGAAGAGATAAAAGAGATAACATCTGACCTTGCAAATAAACTTGGCCCCTCTGTTTATAAAGGTGCATTACCAAACAAAACAACTGTTATTGTGAAGGCTCTGAATGATGTGACAGCAAATGAGAAGGATTTCCGAGTTGCAGTCTCTACATTAGGAAGAATGCACCATCGGAACCTTGTGCTATTAATGGGTTTCTGTTTCGAGGCCAACAACAGGTTTTTAATGTATGAGTTTGTCCAGAATGGTTCTCTGGATAAATGGCTGCTCAACATGGAACCTGACCACAATGAAGGGACATGGCAGCAGAGACTTGACATTGCGCTTGGAGTTGCTCGGGCCCTTGCTTATTTGCACTCAGAATGTCAGATATGTGTAGCTCATGGGAACTTGAAGCTCGAGAATGTCCTGCTCGATGAAAATTTCATTCCTAAATTGACTGATTTTGGACTTGGAAGCTTGTTCGAGGAGGAGGCAGCATCCTCCTCAGTGTCTCCTTCAGAAAGAGATATCTACATGTTTGGGGAGATGCTGCTGCAAATTGTCACTTGCAAGAGGGATATACTGAGTGAAAATCTGAACCATTTGGTTGAGAAGACGAATGAAGAACCGAACTCAGAGGATAGCATAATCTCTGAAGAAGTAGAAAGAGTAGTGAGGATAGCTTTGTGGTGTATGCAAAATCAGCCCTTTTTACGACCTTCCATTGGCGAAGTGGTTAAGGTATTAGAAGGTACACTTTCTGTAGATAGGCCTCCATTAGGTTTTGCTTTTAGACCGGACCAGATGGAAGGGAGAGTTTTAACTGAGGTTGAAGTAGACTCCTCCTAGAAGAGATCCTAAGTTTGATTAGGAAAAATGCGCTTCACATTTGTAGGTTTAGTTAAAGAGTGTGGTTGCATCTGGAGGTCCAAAGTTTTTGTAAATTGGACCCTTGAAATGTATCGATTTTCTATCGTCAATGTAAGTCAAGAGACTAGTTTTTTTTTTTTCTTTCCCTGGTTTTGCTTGTGATAATTATTATATGCAATACCAGGCCTTTTCCAGCTTAGCATGTTTCTTATTTCTTTGTACAGCTTTAGTCTTGATTTAGTTTTTACAATCCAGCTCTTTACTATTCATCAGTTTTTGTTGGTTTATATGTTTGTCTTGGTTAACTGCCTGGGCTGCCTCGGCTCTCATGTGCTGCTTTTTTTTTGGTAACACATCCAGCCTATTACTCTCAAGGTGTGTCTTCAATGTCTTTGGAATAATCCAATAGCATAAGAAGCATGCTCAGAGAGCCATAACTGATGCATAAGATCTGGTCATTTCACAGGGAGTTGTGGGCTGGATGTTTGTGTGATTCGGGCATGGCTCAAAGGTATCAACTTATGCTCCCGTTGTTCTTTTCAGTGTCTCATGATTCCTTTGAAATCATAGGAGAAAGCATCTATTCTCTTTTTGTTTTTGTTTTTTTCCAATAAATTCTTCCTTTAAAAGCATTGAAAGGGAAGTAAGGTATATCTACCTTTGTGGACTACTGGTGGGGTTTGCAAGCCAAAGGCAGCTGGAATATCCAACTTTATCCTTTTCCCTCGTTTCTTTTTCTTCTTTCTCTTTGTATACTTTTCTTGCTGCCAGAGGAATGAAAAACCATTAGCTTAACCCTTCATAAATTCTTTACTTTGATTCAATGGCAACACACACTATTAAATACTATCAAGAGTGTCTCACACTTCCCACAATCATATCATATTGACGATCAATATTTGACTGCAGGACAGAGATTAAGCATTTCAACATGGGTGTTCTTGGTGTAGTTGCAAAGCGTTTGGATGCATTTGTCGGGTACATATTTTTTCTTCTGAATTTCATTATTAGTAGGCATGTCCAATCATCATTTCTAATAAGATATTTTCTATTCAGTCTTAACCATTCCGAGTATCTTCAGGCCAGCCTTTTGACATTGAGATTAAGTCTCTTAACAGTCAATTATTTTTTCTTCTTGTTTCTCTTAAAATAACATGTGGAAACAAACTTGTCATCGAGGCTAAACCTCAAAGAGTTTTTATTCATTTATATATTGATGACTACTCTAACAACAATTTTCTTGTGTTTAACCAGGCCCGGAATCATGCTTGTTTTTCCACTGTGAGTAGTGAAAGATACCCCCTATTATTTATCTTAGAAGTGTTTAAAATTACTCTGACCAAAGAAAAATGATGAAGAAGAAACTAAAGAAAAGCCAATAAGATGTGATAACTAACTTGAGTTTTGTATGAATGATCATGGCTTGAATGAACAGGTATGCATCATTGCGAGCCATCGAAAGCCCTTCATCTCTTGATGACCAACAGTGGCTAACCTATTGGATAATATACTCTTTCATTTCCATTTTCGAGTTATCATTTTGGAGAATCCTAGTTTGGTAATGTTAAGATTATAAAATACACACACATGTGTGTGTGTGTGTGTGTGTATTTATATATATATAATTCACCCTGGATATTTATTTGCCTTCTCTAATTTTGAGAAGGAAATGTGTATGATATTGCAGGCTACCCTTCTGGCCATACATGAAGTTGTTGTTTTGTATGTGGCTGGTACTGCCCGTTTTCAGTGGGGCTTCATATATCTATATGAACTTTGTGAGGAAGTATGTGAAGTTTGGTGGCACAGTGAATGGGGATTACCCAGAAGAAAGAAAGAAGGTTCTCCAGATGCTGAGCCTTGATGCAAGGATTGCAGTGAACCAATATGCCGATAAAAATGGATGGAGTGCTGTTGAAAAAGCTATCAAAGCTGTAAGCAATTAAACCAATTCCCATGCATGGATAAAACAATGCGGTAACTCTATATGCATGCTATATATGGTGATTTGATTAATTAATTCTGTTTGAGTTGATTTTCAGGCTGAAAGAGAAGTAAAGAAGAGCTATTGAGAGGATCAAAATTATCAACCACTTCCTCTACCAGTTCATCACAGCATTCATGTCAAATTCAAGATTGTCAGTAGGAGGTGACACAGGAAATGAAATATGCATGTACTAGATAGGCATATAATGTGTGTAAACTTCATGCAATAAAGTGAAAAACGAAGGAGTGGAATTTTAGCGTGCATCTGAAGGAGAACATGCTTCTCATCCATGCAAGATTGGCTTTAAGCTTTGAATTGTGCCTTGCTTGAGCTTATCAGTCAATTAACCCATAAAGTTAAAACCTACCTCTCACCTTATTATTTTACGTTTGTTTTTTACATTATTATTTTGAGGATGATCTAAAATTCGATTGGAAGAAGATTTTTTTTTAATATATATATATATATATATATGGAAGAGAATTTAATTGAGTACACGAAAATTGAGTTTGGACATAGTTTTTAAATTACAAATACTAAAAGTACAGTGATGGTTTTAAAATTACAAAGTAGCTTTTGATTAATGTTTTAAAATAAAACAAAAAAAATTGAGATAATAGTGGTAGAAAGTATTTTTTTTTTTTAAATCAAAATTCATTAAATTCTATTTCTGTCTTTGTTTTTCTAATTAAATGTTATGATCGGGTCCTATATTCTTGACTAGCATATAAGCAAGGTTTCTTTACAAGTTTATTACCTATGCGAACCTAAATGTACTTGTAAACTTTTTTTCTTCTTAACTCAATCAAAGTTCCTTGCAGAATTTGATATTATAAATTTGATATTATAATTAAGTCTATAATATAAATCAATTATCTTAATACAAATCTTAATATAAATTTAGTAAATATAGAGCACTAATTAAATATAACAGAATACTATCAATCACAATAAAAAAACATATTTTGAAAGTCCAACAAAAATGAGTTGCTAACAAAGCTATAGACTTGAAAAAAAAAATTAACGAGAGAATGAGTTCAACAACTCGGTGAATAAATAACATTTAATATACACCTACGAGAGAATATAACAATGATGAATATATAGAAGTTTGACTTTATGCTTTTACAAAAGAATTTTACAAGCATGTCATAACAACAAATATCATAAGATAAAACTCATCAGAAAATTAAAATGCAGTGAATATGACGCTCCAGACTGTGGGATGATTAGTTACCACAGGTTGGTAACTCCCCCGACCAATAATGGTTCAAAACTATGATATACACAAATGCTAACACTATCCTGTTAGCATTAATATTTTGACTAACATACCATAAGATCATAAACAAACAAACATGATCATTTCTTAAAGGCTCAACTCATACAATAAGTAATCATGTTTTATCATAAATAAGAGATAATAAGCAATATTTATATTACCAAGAAGCATGATCCATTTTATATTAACAATTCAAATATCTTTACTATTCCTCTTGCATATGAAATATTATCCACTTATCTAACTTAAGGTAGAAAAAATACAATAGCAGATATTAAAGGAAATCCTATTGACACTTAGCAGGTAAAATATCGAGAGTATCTGAGTACAAAAAAAGACATACTAAAAAACAACTCAAAATAGATAACATAAGATATTAAAACTCTAAGATTATAGATTAAAACATAATTAAAACATAATTATAAAAATAAAACTGATTCATCCAATCAATCCCGAAAATTCCCCAAACTGACAGGACCTAAAAAACTCATTCATTCTTCATTGCTGGGCCAACCAATTGATCAAAATTAACCCACCGGTCAACCAAAACTAGTCAGGTCAACCGGTCGGCAGATTGATTGAGATTTTAGAATCCTAATCTACTAGTCTCTAAAAAAAAAACAAATCTCTAAAGCTCAACTAACACCTTAAAAACCCATAATAATTAACCCCTAACACTTCAATTAACCCATCAATCAAACTCAAAAACATAAACTTCAAAATCCTAAATCTTAAAAAATTTGAAATCTTAACTAATAACAAAAACTATACATATCAAAGTATAATTCTTATTTTAATAACTTATTTTCTCTAACTTTCTTCTCTTTCGTGTATCTCTCCCTCTTCTTTCTTCTTCTCCTTCACCTCTTTCAATTCTCTCTCTCTAAATTTTGATTTCACTTATTTTTTTTTTCTTTTCTATTTAAATTTATCAACTTTTATGCAATTATCAAATTACCCCTCACTCATTTATTTCTATTGTGTACTCCTCCAAGAGTATTGTTGCCATTTCCTATTAAATTTTTTTCTTCCAAAATATTACACTAAACATGTTTATATCTTTTAAGAAAACAAACCAATGCTATATAACTAAAAAAAATAATAATAAAACCAATGCTATGGAACTAAAAAAAATTAATAATAAAACTTACCTATGATGATGAGAGTGTAATTTAGTCATTATAGTTTATTGAAAGTAATTAATTAATTAATCCTTGTAGTATAAAAAATAATAAAATAATTCTTAATCAATATTGACCAACCTTAATCTAGTAGCTTTTTGCTAAAAACAAGAGGATTAACTAATTAAACAATTTGATTAATCTATAGGGACTAATAATTAATTCAAATATAGAATATAGATAGATTATTTCTTACCTTAAAAAGTCAGAACTCTTGAACTCATCCATTCAAGCGGTTTTGTTCCTTGTCCTTTACAACAATGCACGCGGATTCATTCTCAGCCTCAAGTTCAAGAGATGATGATTTCACTTTGTAATTAAAGATTTGTATATCCACAGCCTACAAGACTTGCATTCCCTCCCTCTATGTCTCTCTCTTCTCCCTAGCTTCACCTCTAAAACAAGCAACCATGGAACTTGTAAGAACTTACTCTGTCTCAACAATTCATGTCCCAACTTCAATAAGCAAAACCCAATTTACCAAACCCAATTTCTTGAATTTTCAGTTTAATCCAATACCCAGTTCATGCCTCTTACGAATTCATGGAAAAACATCATCAAAATCCAAGCTTTTTACCATATCACCATCACCATCCTCCGTTTCAACAGACTCGATAGGCCCACCTGAGCCAGAGGTTGAGGTTGAAACTAAAGGAGAGAAGTTTGATTGGTATGCTCAGTGGTATCCACTCATGCCAGTTTGTGATCTGGATAAAAGGGTGCCACATGCAAAGAAAGTGTTGGGTCTTGATGTTGTGGTGTGGTGGGATAGGAATGAGAGTGAATGGAAGGTCTTTGATGATACTTGTCCTCATAGGTTGGCTCCATTGTCTGAAGGAAGGATTGATCAGTGGGGGAGGTTGCAGTGTGTGTACCATGGTTGGTGCTTCAATGGCTCTGGTGACTGCAAGCTCATCCCTCAAGCACCTCCGGATGGTCCTCCAGTAATAATTATTTTTATTTATTGTCTTAATGCTTATTATTTATTCTTGGATGTTGCTGCATTATATTATACGATGCTTACATTGAAGCATTATTATATGGTCCTTCATTTACATAGATGGCAGTGACGCAAGGCATGTCGTGTTTGAGGCAAAAATATTGACAAAGCAATACTGTATTGATAGATGTTGGAGTGCAGGAAAATTCTGATGGAATTTCACATGGTAGAATTGCATTATTATTACCTTGAGATGATTATTTTAGGCAAAGATGTTATGTTGTTCCTCTTGCTGCACTGATTTAGCTTTCATTGTTTATGTTCAGCAAACTTTTTCCTTGTCAAATGGGATTTTAGTTAATCTTTCCATCAAATGATGCAGGTCCACACATTCAAGAAAGCATGTGTAGCTGCTTATCCAAGCACTTTGCATCATGACATTGTATGGTTTTGGCCGAACACTGATCCACAATACAAAGATATTATTTTGAAGAAACAACCGCCCTTCATCCCAGAATTGGAAGATCCATCCTATACCAGAACAATGGGAAATAGAGATATTGCATACGGGTATGCAAAGACGCAGTTTGCACTTAAATTGTTCCTCATGTTATCTATAAATTAAATTCTAAATTTATTTCTATTCTTCGCTAGATGCACTGTCATGTTTACTGTTTCTGCCAGTAGAGTTTGGGGCATAACTAATTCTCGTAAGAATTAGCTTTCGTAGATGATTGTTTGATATATCTTTTAAATGGAGTAATTTTTCTTGAGTATCTTTGACTTAAACTCCATGAAAAAGTTACAGAAATTAAAACTACATCCATACTAAGATCGAAGTTATCTTGTCTTAGCTTTGCTTCTCTAAACTACATCTTCATTTTCAGGTATGATGTCTTGGTTGAAAACCTGATGGATCCTGCTCATGTTCCCTATGCACACTATGGAATCATGAGAACACAAACACCGAAAGGTGTGTTAGGGCGTTACATTTTGTTCTCTTAATTTGTGTAGTTCATGTGATTCAACCTAAAATTTCCCTGCAGTGAAGGTTGATAGAGAAGGGGGCAGACCTGTTGCATTGAGTGTCAAGAAACTAGACATAAATGGTTTTGATGGAGATCAGGAGTGGGGTATTAGTAAATTTATCGCACCATGTATCTTTTATGCCTATACTAAACCTTTGGAGAATCAAGGTAATGGAGCTGCATCGTCAGCTGGGACCAGAAAGGTAAGCATTTGCTCGTTGTATACTGTTCCGAGATAAAACATGGGATGATTTTTCATAAATTAGTCTTGAAAACTCAAAGTTATGCTAGGCTTGTCTTTTAAAATGTGATTTCCTTTTTATACAGTTGCTTCTCTAGTTCTCATCATCTTTTTTTTCCATTAATTTTGTCGCTCTGCAGCCTTCTGCACAACGGAAAATGGCCTTAATTTTTATCTGCATTCCAGTTAGTCCAGGAAATAGCAGATTGATATGGGTCTTTCCTAGAAACTTTGGAGTTTGGATTGATAAAGTTGTTCCAAGATGGATTTTTCATGTGGGACAAAACCTAATTCTGGATTCAGACCTGTATCTTCTTCATGTGGAGGTGATTTTTCTGTTTATGAAAACAGAGTTTTCTTTTGCATCTAGTTACCTTGTTGACTATTACTTAACTTATCATTAATTAGGATGAATAATATTAAAGTAAACGCACTGATAGGTATACCGACCCTATATAAAGGTTAATCAATGTCTAGTTTGGTATAAATTTTTTCATGAATTGCATTTAGTGGTGCTGTTAAATTCCTTCTGGTAGTCAAAAACCTGGGCTGAGGACATTTTTGCTGGACAAGATATTGTATTAGAAATGTTATGATCATGCTCATCCAGTATCAACAGAAATCTAAAATCCTATGATTTTCCTTTCTGCACAAGGATGGTTTACTATGAAATATCATCCTTTACTTTAATGGAATTGTAATTTGATAGAACAGAAACTTTTGTAACATTTCATGCTGTGAGAAGTGGTCATTTATCGTAGCTCAATGAACATTTTCCTTTCTGCTTATACCAAAGAATTCCAGTCTTTATTTTTATACTCTCTAAAACTAGAAAGTGGAGCCTGCACTCAGCTCACATTGCCTAACTACAATTCTCTGCGCAGGAGCGCAAGATCATGGATGCTGGCCCTGCAAACTGGCAAAAGGCTTGTTTTGTGCCAACAAAATCGGATGCCCTTGTGGTTGGTTTCAGAAGATGGTTAAACAAGTATGCTGGTGGTGAAGTTGATTGGAAAGGCAAGTACAGTGGGGCTCTTCCCCCAACTCCTCCCAGAGAACAGCTGATGGACAGGTAATGATTGTCTCATCTACAAATGGAGATTCAGCATTTCAGTTTGAGTAACTTAGTTTTCTGCTAAATTTGGAACTGTCTTTCAGGTACTGGTCCCATGTGGTAAACTGCCGCAGTTGCAATGCTGCACACAAGGGCCTCAATGCTCTAGAGGTTGTTCTGCAAGTCGCTTCTCTAGCTTTCGTTGGGATTGTTGCTGCAACCAAGCAGAATGTCATGTCACTAGCTGCAAGAAATACTATGATAGCAATGGCAGTAGTATGCTTTGCAGGATCAAAATTGTTGGCTCACTTCATCTACAAAAACTTCCATTACCAGGACTACAATCATGCTTTTCGCTGAGGCATATACTCATACTGTTTACTGCAAAACATTACAGAGTCAGGGCTCTAATGTACAGTCATTGTAAACTCAGATGATATTCGAGCTTTGAGAGACATGTTTTGGGGGGACTGACTATAAGAAAAAAAATTACTTCTAAGAAATTAAGCCCCAGAGGGGGGGTTGGTTTCAGGTCGCGTGATTTGAATTGCTCAAACTACGATGTTCTAACAATTATAAATAGTCATTTGTAATGTTTTATCAAACCACTTGCTAGTCATTAATATATTATAGGTCAAATGTAATATCCTTTGTACCGCTTGTCATTCAAATGAAACATCTAAGCTTCTAATACACAAGTTTTTCAAAAAAATTGAAAACAAAAACTACAAATGACATCAGATAACTTCTGAAAATACATATCAATGATGTTTATCCATCATAGAGATTTTTTCCTTATGGGTATGCAAAGATGTCATTTGAACCCTAGTGTTCATTTTTATTTCCAAACTAGATTTATTTCTAGTTCTGGCCACATTTTATTGCTTCTGGCTGTACATCTTGGGTCATAAGCACTATTGCTGAAAAGGATTAGCTTCCATATAATGGTTGAATTATTGCTTGCAATTTCAGAAATGATTTCTTGATTGAAAATGTGTAGGATCCTGGTCATCTTCCCTGTGCACATTATGGACTAGTAAACGCACCCTGTATCTTTTATGCTTATAGTAGCCCGGGTGATGCACCAGAAAAGGTGATCGTTAACATTTATGATTCCTGATTCTCCTGTTCTTGGGTCTTATTTCACAAACAATTTGTTGTCGAAGCAGGGTTCTATGCGATAGAGAATGGCATATAGTTAGTCCAGGGGAAAAAAAGATTGATATGGATCATTCCAGGAAACTTTGGACTGATAAAGTTGTCCCACGATAGATTTTTCATTTGGAACAAAACCTCGTCCTGGATTCAGATCTGTATTTTCTTCATATGCAGGTGGTTTTTCTGTTTATGAAGCCATAAGTTTCTTTTGTCATGTATCCTGGTTTGAAGAACATATTGTAGCTTGCACTCTGTTGCAAGAACCATGTTTCGGCCTAATCTAAGACCAAAGTTCAGCCCGAATCTTATCCAACTAACCTAGGTATTTAAAGAAAAAGTTCCTAAGCATTGTTTTCTCTTTTTTCCTCTTTACCTCCACTTGCCGTGACCTTCCTCTCCTATATACAAGGGAATTCAGCTTTGAATTTAATTTTTTGGTTCAAGAAAGGTTGAAGAAACAAGTAACTGATTTTTCTCTTTTGTTATTTTCAATTAAGGATTGATTGTGGAAGGTTTTAAGGCATGTTTAGGGTTTTCATATTGTTTTGAAGATAGAATGATTTAAGAGATTGAATTGATATTCTAGAGTGTTAGTTAATCTTAAATGAACTGATTATATAATTGGAATCATGGGTTGTTGAAGAGCAT
>Ga0307507_10008241_pt1 | contig 14554 bp, 11 predicted proteins | sample 7_EM_MG_FD_207223 | JGI IMG/M metagenome (GOLD analysis project Ga0307507, IMG submission 207223) | Populus trichocarpa ectomycorrhiza microbial communities from riparian zone in the Pacific Northwest, United States - 7_EM | ecosystem: Host-associated > Plants > Roots > Unclassified | place... | reverse complement strand
AGAAAAACGAATTTACAAGCGATTTTAATGCCGGATCCAGTGGTCCGGACAAATTTTTGGAAATTGGGGCAGGCCGCAGCCGAAACGGACAGAAACCTGCAAAATCGGTACGGACAGGAAATCGAAAGTTTGGGTATTTCGGGATCCGACATTTTGGTGAAATGTCAGGGGTCCTCAGCTACCCAACTCGTTCATTGTGTTCCGGTAAACCCTCCTCTCCCGCTTCCGTCCGAAGTCCCTTCCGTTATAGACGCCGATTATTACTATGGTCCCACAGCCAACCCAATGCCCGCAGGAGGTTCCTCCGCCGAACTCTTGCAGAGGACCCTTGAAATACCCACCTTCCTCACCTCAACGTGACGCCTCAAACACATTGGTACAGATGGATCAGATATTTTCCTTATTCAAGTGTTTTCTTACCCCTTCGGTCTTAGCCTTCTTTCACGTCCCCTGCTTCCACACCCGTTGACGGCCCAATCGCAAGCTACCGTGTTGTTCCCCTTCCTGAATATTTTCCAGGTTCCGTTGAACATCAGATTCCCTTATTGCGATTACAGCGCTTTGCATATAAGAGCCTGTTCAGCAACCAGAATCGAGGATGTACAAGAGGAGAGACACACACACAGATGAGGAGTACGGCACATCATGTGAGAAGCAACACACCAGGTAACAATATGTCATTTTTCGTGATTTCGCATTTTCAGGTGTGCCAAACATTGTAAATTCGAAACTCCGCCACAAGTTATGAGCATGATGATCCCATGTCACCTGTCACGACCGCTTTCTCATCACGACCGCCGCCATTTGCTTGCCTGTGCCCCACCACCCCCTGCCCTCTCTTCCTGCCCACCTCCCACCCTCGCTCTGGCCAACAAGGACCAAGAGAATGGTCACAGGCGCCTTCAGGTGAGTTCCCACTCTGTTCAGCCCCATATTTGCTAACAACCCACCACCATCACTTCCCGCCTCACCACCTTCCCTGGCGAACACCCACCAGGGCAAAGCCAGGGTGCTCCTCCCACCTCGCACCACGTCAGCTGCGTTGACCCAACCACGCACACCTCGCTTCAAACGTGACAAGAACGGGCCCACCCTGTGCCACAGCAAACACGACCACTGCCTCAGATCAATCCCCCCTCGCAAACGCAACCCTCGGGTTACGACTAACTGCCCATGAAAACACCCACAAAACCACAGCAACAACCCAGCACCCAGGATAAATCACCCACACGAAAATGCCCCAACAGACGGAATCCAGCGCTGAGGCCCATCGACGAGGAGCCAGTGCCACTTAGCGAACCAACAGGGGATACAGCACCCACCATGCAGCCAGGTGCATACCCCGCACCTCCCCACTAACCAGCCCCAAATGACAGCGAAAATGCCGGCGTGCTCTGCAACAAGGCCACCACTACATCCCACTCGACCACAGCCACCTAGACCAATCCTCACTGTCGACGGCCGAGTTTGGGTGCATCTAGGTGTCAATGATTCTTGGTGGGTACATTCCGGGGTCTCGAAGAGGAGCTGCGATGTTGCTCCCTCTCTTAAAATTTACATATAACTTGATGTATAGTAGTTTAAGGAATAAAGTTTATAATCCCAAATTTTACTTGAGCATGGAAAGGCAGATTTTGACTTAACCACAGAATTTTTGCAAAGTGTATGTACAGTGTAACTAGTACATAAATTCAGCTGTGACAATCCAAAAAGGGAACATTGTGGCTGAATTAATCGAAATAGTATGGTATCACGTGGATAAGATTTGACACATATTCCTGAATAAGTGACTGACATTTGCCATCAATGTGTTGAACCCTGGACAGGTGTGTTGTTCTTCATCACGTGTGTCTCATCTCATTTCTGTGTGTGGACCAGAATCTGATCTGATTCTTCTCAGATTCCCATGACATGATGTGACCTCCTCATGATTTGTTGATTGCATGGCAACTGGTGATGACTTGGAGATGACAGTGAACAATGTAATGGCTCCAAACCTCCTTGTTGTTGTGTTCAACGTTGAGCAACACCCTCTCGTCACTATTTCCCCTTGAAATTCCCCTCCAAATTACTAACGGAAAGAGTGATAACAAGAGTTATTGATATAGAACCACATAATGTATAGTAGTATCTACATAAAAAAACTGAAAGGAAGGGAAGTGACTGCTGTGCTCATTGTTGGCTGCAACAACGGAAGGCGATGGGACAGCGAGGGTTGCGACAGGGACCGACAACCTGTAGATTCAGAGACATCCATAAATTTTGATACCCAGTTGATGCATTGATGGCTTACCTAAAGTCACAATGGAGAAAATCTGAAAGAATCGGATCAGATTCTTCTCAGATTCTGGTTGCTGAACAGGCTCTAAGATTGAACTCTCGTATTTTTTCAAACTGTTTGTCCTGGCCAAATATGATGACAAATCTTACCAAATTTAGCATCAATGGATCCCTAGATTATAGATTCAAGAAAAATAAAAAGATCTGAATTGTTGTACTGGGCCATGTTGGCCTCCCACACAGCCCTCAGTAAATTGTTTCAACCCTTTGCATCCTAGGAAATTGATTTGTGGGTGATGTTGAGACAAGCAATCTCGCAGTGTACTCTCACAATTGAGATCCGATCCTCTCTGAATTTTGCCTGGACCTCATACAAATGGATACTGTGTTGCCTCTGCAATAGCCTGTAAATAAAAGCAACATCAGTGTGATAAAATATTCATGTCCTCCCAGGGCATTGACTGAATGGATGAGTGGATTGACTGTATAGCTGCTGATATTGCAAAATATTGCTGATTGTGCCATTTGAACAGCCTGCAATCTTAGTGAGTTTTTTGTAAGAGTAACCATATTATTCACACCACTTCACCACTTGGCCTCTCAGATCTTTGGAGCAGGTGAGAGCCATTGGAGTTGGTGAGAGGGATGAAATCTTATCAGGCTTGCTAAATTTGGTAAGATTTGTCATGATATTTGGCCAGGACAAACAGTTTGAAAAAATGCAAGCATTCAATCATATATGCAAAGCGCTGTAATCATCAATCCTGAGCACTCTATGCACAACATCAATACTTAAAGACTCTACATCAGGAAAATCACAAATGCATGGTGGTGTGGCCAACTGTGGCCAGAATGATGGATGTGGTGCCATCTTGCCACAATTTTGATCTTCAGATAAATTCAGAGCTTTGCATGCACTGGGGTAGACTATGACTGATTGTGGACTCAGCCTTTTCCGGCATTCCACCAGCCTCATGCCAAACAATTAAACCCCATCAGTCCCTGACCATGTTATCTAGCTGCTCATCATGCCCATCTTTGCCCTTGACCTGCCCATCATTGTCATGCCTTCACCTGCCCATCTTCGTCACACATTGGCCTGCCCTTCCTCACTCATCCTCATAATACCATGCCACTGGTCCTTGTTCTTATCTAGCTTGTGTACCCAGTTTGGCTCTCTCAATGCTTAGTGACATCTACCAAATTTATTATGTCTTTTTCTCCATTTATTGGGCCATCAGCGCTCCAACAGCTTCATTGCATTCAAGCTGCATTTCAATAGGGCACCAAGCCCCACTTAGCTTGGTGATGATAATCACTGAGCTCATAGTTTTCATCATTCTAGACATCTGGTCTCTATTTAACAAGCACAGAAAGGTGTAACCTGGGATTGTTTTCAACACACTCCCCCTGTGAAGTTTTACCATCCTCTCAAGCTCATAGAATCTAATGGCACCAGTTTTCTCAAAGCCTACTGTCAACAAACATCCAACTGCACCTGCTCAATGTTCCAAATGTTAACAGCCCCGTCTTGGACCCCTCCTTCTCTGCAAGGCTGGAGGAAGGCATCTGCAGAGTTGGGGCTGTTGGTTTCAAAAGGTATGTCTACAAATTTCATAATTTTGAGTCTCTTATTTGTGTTTCCAAGTGTATGAACCCGAGTTGCAGCGAATTTTACTGGCATAATGCAGAGACCCCACTGAGTGACATCCTGATTGATGTCCAAGAGTTTACATGACTAATGGTCTGTTACATATGGGTGACTGAAGTGCAGAACTACAAAGTCATTTCTGTGGGGCTGCCTCTGACTGGGCTCTTAGAATCTGAGAGTATCAAGAGCTGGACTTGTTTCGAAACTGTGATGAAGTAAGTTAAATTCAGATAAGGTTTGAGATGGAATCTCAAAAGTGCCACAAGTATAATGTCCCCACCATTGTTTGTGAGAGTGTACCTGAGTGTGGTTTGCATGAGAAGTGTGGTGCCACATGTGATGTGATTTTCCTGATGTAGGCCAAAATATTAAATATTAATAAATGGTGTTACTTTTCATTGGCAAAGAGCTCACCTATAATTTAGTACAAAAACAGTTAATCAGCACTGCACCTTTGGACATCTGGCATCTCCAAAACTGGGACTCTAAGCAGGTAGAGATGATCAGTTGAAGGTTCAGGTCTTGAGATGTATGGCACAGGACATCAGGAATCCAACTGACACTCAAACACTCAAATAAAAGAACCACAGAACCAGCAAGTAAGAAAGAAGGACCAAGAAACCTTAGTATACCCAATGCCTAGATGATCTTTTGCCCAGGCAAGCCTCTCTTCAACCCATGATTCCATGCCTTCCGAAGCCCAGATGTCAACCCTGAAGCAAAGCTGATCACATAGCTGCCTGAAAGGCTTCTCAAGCTCATATAGCACATTCCATTGCCCATTCCTGACCTTATCCATAAAAACCACATGTAAGGCTTTCCTTGTCACCTTGTCACCTCCTTCACAAGTCGCCTCTGGATCGTCAAGATGCTGTAGCCACCATGGAAGAAGCAAGCATTCCCACATAGGTGTTGTCATGGTTCCTTCAAAGTCAATTAATCCAGTTAAGTGACCAGTGGTTTTGTCAATCTGTTATCATGATGGAGAGTAAGCACCAAAGGGAGACATGGACATACCATGATGTTTGAGTGTTGAAAATCATCAAGTCTCAGTGGAAATGGCATTGGGGATGGATTTTCCAGCTTGTGTATTTCAAAGTTGCCTGGATAGACAGCACATAAATCAAGAGTGTTCCACAGAACATGTTTTCCAGTTTCAAGATGGTGTGTGGCTGACTCTTCATTTTCTTCCTTAAATCCTTGTAGAGGAATTGAGTGGTGCTGAGAGATAAATTGCAGCTCTGCTTGGACAGAGCTCTGGAGATAGACTGGTGGTAACCACTTTTATGATAAAAACCAGACAAGTGCCTGGAGTTAACTGCTGGTGATTGTTTATAATGCTTAGTGGTTCAATGAAATGTCTCATTGTTGTGTCTGTGTATTTCTTTCATTAGTTTTCCTGGCTTTCTCTCATAAGTCATAGGCAGAGCATTTCATTCAATTGTCTGCCTATTTCATAGGGTGCTTTCATATGAACATTTTTGCACTTTCAATGGATATTTCATTGCGATTTTCATATGAATACCTGGGCGATTTCAATGGACATTTCATTCTTATCCCTGGGATATTTCAATGGATATTTCATTCTTATACCTAGAATATTTCATTGTGATTTCATATGAATAGCCAGGCAATTTCAATGGACATTTCATTCTTATCCCTGGGATATTTCAATGGATATCTCATCCTTATTGCTGGGATATTTCATTCTTATCCCTAGCATATTTCATTCTTATCCCTAGAATATTTCATTGTGATTTTCATATTGATGCCTGGTGCTTTCAATGGATATTTCATTCTTATCCCTAGGATATTTCATTGTGATTTTCATATGAATACCTAGGTGATTTCAATATATATTTCATTCTTATCCCTATGATATTTCATTGCAATCGTCTCATTTTGTTTACCATCCACATGACAGAAAAAGCAAAAAGAATTAAGATTAAAAAATTTTAATGGACTGAAGACCAATCAGTAAAGACTGAAGGAAGATTTGAGGTTGACAGAAGGCATTGGGGAAATGATAAGATAGAGTGGGGCCTGCTGCAAGATGCAGAGTTCAAGGCTGCTGGGGTGCTGAAAAATGTACTGCTCCATTTTTCACTCATTTTTTCACTCATTTTTCAAAATTTCAAGGGGGGCTGGTTCTCAGTTCTCATTTTTCAGTTGATTTTTCACTTCATTTTTGATGGTCTATGTCTACAAAAATGAACAAAAAATGGATCAAAAATGAGAACCATGAGCACCCCTATTATTATTACATGAAAGCACTCATTTTTTCAAAGCATTTTGAACTACACCATGAAGTGCACCACATCTGATGGGCACCGTAGTAATCATCAGACTGAAATGTCTTGTGCAACTTGAATTGAATCCCTCAAGGACCCTGATATACTCTGATGTATGTCTGATCTCTTTGCAGATGGAAAGCATGAAATTTGGGTGGAGGTTCAATCCATTTTGGGTCCATAATTGGCCAGTTGGTAGTGAGGTCCAATCCCATTTGCATACATTTGTAGCTGCTGTTGACTTGAACTCAAAAATTTTGACACTACAACAATTTCACCTCCCACTAAGGCCTACCTAAGCCTCTCACCAATGCACCATATCATCGTTGAGAATGATGATAGCCCATTTGGAATAGTGTGATTCTGTATCAGCCACCCATTACTTGCCAGGTTGTCTTTGTGTCTCTTTGTGGACTCACTATTGGCCTCTGTGAGAACCCATGTGATCAATGATGTCACAACTCTGAAATATATTGGAAGGTCAGTTTCTCAAGTTATTTCTGTTTGCTGAGGATTCTTGAAGCTCAACATCCTCTTGCCAGCATCATCTGCACCCTGGGCTGGCATTACATTGCAGGAGCTCAAGACAGCAGATGGTCACCCATTCTCACTTATCACACTGGACATGTATTCACTTTCAGGCTTTAAAGCCCACAAAAAAAAAGCCTTTGTTCTGGAGCAGTCAGAGACTTTGCACAGGCTGAAGCAGTAGATGTAGAGGCTCTGGAGGTTGATAGCAAAGATGAGGAGGTAGAAGAGAATCTACTCTGACATGGTTACTGCCATTTTTTACTCTATTTCAGTTTTATGCATACATTTTGGCCTAAATTCCATGACCCATCTTCTATGTGGATGGATCTCGAGCATGTTGAGAAGTAGCATGGCTAGTAAAAATCTATAAATCACATGTGATTTAACAAACCCAAATCAAAGCATCAAGGCTGTGATTTACCAATTTTACAAACAAAAACTCGCAAAGACAATTAATAAAGTTAAAATTTTACTAAGACAAAACACTTGAGTATTTTCTAAATACCTTTGAGACTCTGAACTCGAAGCACTGCACATGTATAGTGGGTGATTGTGTGTTAAGGCTTAAGTGTGTGTGTGTTGTTTAGGTGTGATTCATGCACCTGTTCAGTTCACACATCACATTTTCCTCACTCCTGTGTGAATGAATTTGTGGCTTCGTCTACCTTGTCTTAGCTTACTTTCTGGTTCTCTGATAAGTTCAGACTTTTGACTCCTGACTCTGTATAGCTTCCTTGAATCTTCACAAATATCAAGATGACCCAACACTGTCCTTACAAGTCCACTGCCTTGTCAAGCATTCTTATTTTCTTAAAACCTTAAGATCACCAAAACAAAGTATGCTGAAACCTAAGTGTGCTGGCTCCATTCACACAGTACTCTATTTTATCACAAAGAAAGCTCCTTAAAATTGATTACAATTACCCACCTCCTAAGTCTCTACTTGGAGTGCAGCTAACTGGTAAACACAGGATGATTCCTTGTATATTGACCTAGCCACACACTCCTTAAATACTAAAAATCCTTATCTATGCTTATACATGTGTTTCTCTGCAGTATCTACATAAAAACTGAATAGCCAGGGTATTTTAATAGGGTATACCAATTTTCTACAAGCTTTCTTGAGGGACACTATTGATTTTGTAGTGTATACATGGAACACATCAGTATTGGAGGTCTTTATTGTCCTCCACTGATCCCTGCCAGAATCTGGCAGAATCTAGGCAATTCCTGGAATTCCAGAGGAATCAATTTTGGCACAGGGGCCTGCCAAATTGATTATACCATTCTGGCAGAATGTAGAATGGAATTCATATTCTGCCAGAATGGTTCCAGGATTCACATGGATGGAATGGCACCCAGAATGACAGGAACAGAATCCTCAACACCCAAATCAAGCATTGGCAAATGCTGATGCTCAATTTGGGCATCATCAACCCATCAATTTGTCCTTCCTCAACCACCACCATCACCACCATCGACAATGCCCATCCACCACTACCTCCTCTCCACCATCACCTCATTGCCACCATCACATTATCGTCACCATCACCATTGGCCACCACTATTCGCATCCATCACCCACAACCACCACAACACAAATGATGTGGCAATGCCATGTCACCCAGTGAACAAGGACCAGCCATGGCTACATGACAGAATCCAAGGTGCCATGTCACTGACAGCAACATGGCAAACAACAAACAGCGACATAGTCATTGTTTGTCATCTTCATCCTAAGTGAGTCCTCATTACCATCCCTCACTTTGTTGTTAACCACAGAACCAGGTGCCACATCATCACTCTTGGTGATGTGGCAACCAAATGATGAATGATGACCAAGGTCATTGTTCGTCATTGTCATTTATCTAATGGGCTCCACAACCGTGACACAATGACCACACTCCAACACCATGACACAACCACCACCAGCATGATACAACCACCACCACAATGCAACACCACCATGGTGAGGATGCCATGCAGTGGCAATGACAATGATGATGCACATGAAACCAACGAACACAACAACACCAATGGACAACAAACATGACAATGCAGATGGATGACAATGAACATGACGATGAGCAAAAATGGTGAATGGCAACATCTGTTGCTGTTTGTCATTGTTGTTTATTCAGTGAGCAAGGATCCTCTTTCCCCCTTTGTTTTTCTGACACCCATTCCAGTTGCCACATCGCCAATGGCAACTTTTGGCAACTGGACAACAGACACATTCATTGTTCATCATCATTCTTTATTTTACTATACATAGATTATAAAGTACCTTTTTTGTATTTTTCTTTAGTTTAAACCAGGTGCCATTTCACTTCCAGCAACATGGGACCCAGACGATGAATGACACATCATTTGTCATTGTTAACTTCATTTTTTCCTAATATGGTAATTCTGTACATAACTACTTATTCCTTTTATGGTAATTTCTTTTGTATATGATTGATCTGTTTTGTGTAGTGTAGTTTTTCTTTTGAATGTACAAGGAATGGATAGGAATCCATCCAGAATCCTGTCCATTCCACAGGAATTCCTGGATTCCAGTCAGATTCTGTATATTCCAGCCGGAATCAGTGGAGGAATGGAAAGTACTGCTGTGTGGCATCAATTTTCAAAATGGGTAACAGAATGTTTCACAGAGTCACCTGACATTGCTTCCTCACCTTCCCTCACACAGTGTTCTGAGAGCCATTCAGTGGTTTGGCATCAAGTCAGCAAGTAGATGCCAGGATGGTGGATGGAAAAGTGTGACAGAGAAGCAAAACAATGAACACCTCTCAGTAAGGTTGGCAGGAGCTCCATGGCAGACTTGTTATGTTGCAGTTGATTTATTTGCTTAGCAAACACCTTCTTCATCATGCCTTTTTGTTATCATGGAAGATATGGCTATTTCACATTGCTCATCATTTTGCATGACTGAGCATTTCGTTGAGACACCCCAAATCCCAGCTGGAAGCCAGTTACCTATTTACAACATACTCAATATGGTCTTTATTGCTTGAGGTCACAAACCCTACTTGAGTTGTCATTTCAAGTCATTCTAGCATGCCATGGTCAGAGGTGTTGATGGGTGAGGTGCTGCCTCAAGGGCAGAGGGGATTCTGGTAAGGGAACAGACTTCATCAATAAATTTTCCCCAGCCTATCTGATAATTGGAGTGAATGGCAATGTGTGGGCAATGCCCAGTCCACATGCAAGAGATGCCATAGACTGGGATTTGCTTCATTATCACCTCAAAGCTGGGGTCTGGAAATCTATGGTGGTTTTCTATTCCACAAGCATTAGTCAGTAGACCCTCTTAATGCCCCATTACTTCTCCACCTTTACATGTTGATTCCCAGTGAGTATCACCTCTGCTGCCAATCTGCTGCATCACTCATTTCAAAAATGCAAAGGCCGCAAAGCTTAGTGTTGTGGAGGATTTCTTCTGGCTCTTCAATTTATGATTTCTTGTCCCCTTTTTTTTCTCAAACACCCAGCTTGCAGCTGCATACTCTTCAGCTCCTTGACACATGCCTACATGTGCTGCAAGAGACACTTCAAGACTGCAATGCTAACCCTTCTTATTCTTGTGGTATTTTCTTGCCTTGCAATCTGATAGATACATGACTCTAAGCATGAAGTGGCAATCTGCTTCTGTTCTGATATGGGCTCAAGAATTCATTCTAGCACTTGCAAATTCTTCCAAATGGTCATGATGCCTGCAATATCAGTTTACCACTGTGGCCACAGATACACCAAAAATAGCAGTATTTCAATGTAAGTTTGCCTCCAAAATTGAGTGATTAGTTCAGGAAACTAATACTTATGGTTGGAAACTGTGGCAAGATAATAGGTGTTGGGATTACTCAATAGTAGTAGAGACCATGGCAAGGTAATTCAATTCTCACATAATGTTTGATGGTGTTCCACAGCTGACCATCAGGAGAATGTGTCAATGTAGACTGAGCAGCATATGTATTCTAGTTCATCCATGACTTATTTGAGACCAGGCTGTGAGTGTACCAAAATGTATTATCAAGACTACTGTTTTGTGCCAATAGGCAGAAAGAGAGTGCAATGGAGGCCATGGTGGATGATAGTGAAGGTCATGAATATATGTGCCAGTCATTCAAAATCTGACAGGAGTCCTTGAAGGTAGGGACTGTCATGGATTGGCAATAACTGGGTATTATCTGTGGCCATTGATACCCATTATCCACAGATATCTGTGATCCATACACTATGTTTGGACAACTTTGGCAGGAGCAGCAGTTGTGACATACCAATGCACCACTGCCCTTTGTCCACCTGTGGAACTTGTAAGTCTCATTCCTTCTTAACATAAAACCACTCTTTGATGAATTTGAACATGAATTCATTGAAATACAATTATTTCTTGAGTTATTCTTTTAAATTTTACTCTGATTTTATCTTTATTGTTCCAGAGTATTTAAATAAGCATTGATGGAGTGGACTTTGTTACACTTTTTATTTCAATGCTATACAAAGATCCATTTCATCATGAATAAATCTTTAACAGGCCAGAAACATGCCAGAAAGAAAATGTGTATATGACAGATCAGTGACAGGCATATACCATACACATCTGTGACTCAGTGAGCACCAAAAATTCTTACAGTGGTTGAAGTATGCATATTTCAGAAAAAAAAAATGCAAAGATATAAAGCACTTATACTTAATGAGCCTTCCAAGCTATGTATAACACTGGGGTAAGTAGCTTGATTACACTAGTATTTATACTGGTATTTGATGCTTATCTGGCATCCAATCCTTAACAGTATGCATGAAGAGTGATAAAAAGAAGTAAAATTGGTTTAATAGTATTAAAAAAATTAAAAATGCTTGCTTCCAAAGAATTTGGGATGTTTTCAAGGATGTGGGGATGGAGGAGTTTGACAAAGTATGGCTTTCACTAATAACAGCTAGATAATACAATTTGGAACTTTTATACCTCAATTATCACCATTTTGAAGACTTACTCTATATCCAAATCATTATGTTTACTCTTCACATGGATGCCAGTAATATTTCATGGACTGAGACTTGATCCTGTCAGTTTCCCAACATTTTCCACCACTATTAAAGAACAAGCTTCTGCTAAAGTTCATGTAAGATATTACAGTAAATTTTGCTATAACAAAACTCTCCTAAACGAAAGCTTTCTAACACATATTTTCTTATGGAAAACGGCAAAGAACTGACAAAGATAGATGGAGGGCTGCTACACCTACGGATATATCCGTACCGTAGCTTATCCAATCCGTGGGTGGGAAAATCCACGGATCGGGTACGGATAATACCTGGGTGTATCCATGACAGTCCCAACTTGAAGGTCGTTGATGAGGAACACCGTTTAACAGTTCTTAGTCAAAAAGGTACACACCAAAATACACTCTGCAATGCAGGATGAAAAAGGATGATGATCACACAGACAATGATGAAGACAGTGGGATTCAAACCCACAGACCAGATGTTGCTGTACAACTTTCCAATGCCAGTCTGGTGCCTTAGACCACTCGGCAAGCATCCTTCACAAACCCTTTTCTACTTTCATCATACATGTGTATCAAGAAATCCTGTCTTGACGACCAAAACTTCAAGCAACACTAGCTCATCCAACAACGCCACCACCCCCCTCCCAAATCCTAAACCGACTAACATTCTCACCCACCCACGGAACCTCCTCCTCCCAATGTGTAATCACCACCACAGCCTGTCCCACCCCAACACCACCATCCTCAGTCAAGTATCTCCGCACGGCACTAACCATGCCCTCGTCCATCCCGCTCCATACTTCGTCAAGGAGTACCAAGGGAGGCCGGGAGACCAAGGCGCGCATGAGGAGGACGATGCGCTGTTCCCCAGGGGAGAGGGACGTGAACCGACGTGCTGCGAATTCTCTTTCCATCTCCGGAATTCCTGACGTAGACCAGGCTCGTGGGCCAAGTGCAGATAGGACCTCCCAGCACCGAGCGATTCGCCACTCTTCAATTTCCCTCCTCCTCTTCTCCTTCTCCACCTCACTCGGTTCCTTTCCCATCCCAACCTCAAACCCAAGTTCGTCATCGCCCACATGCATCTCACCCACCCTCTCGCTCCCCTTGAGCGGTACGAACCCCCCTCCAAAGCCCGTAACGATGGCTTCCCAGACCGTCATGCCTGGATGACGACGCGGGAAAGCGTCGAATAGTTCCGGGGAGACGACGCCGATTAGTGTGCGGAGGTGTGCAATGGGTGTGCGTTTTCGTGGGTGCAGGGTGTGCGTGCGGTAGGGGTGAGTTGTGGAAGAGGAGGAGGAGGAAGGGGACGATGATGAGGCAGGGGATAGGGAGGGCAGGTGGAGGTGTGCCTGCGTATACGATTGCGGGTGGTCGCCTGTTAAGAGGGAGAGGAGTGTCGTTTTTCCTGAGCCTGTAATGGAGGCGGTTAGTTAGGGCGGACGTGAAGATAGAAAAGACTGTGAATGTATGCGCGAAAAGGCGCGTATACTGGGCTAATGGATGAGTAAGAGGGAGAATCAAGTGAAGCCAAAGGGGGTAACCATCAATGTGTTCAACGAAGAAATTGACATCAAGTCAACTTCCTCAATAGAAGAAAAATGTGGAACGCGTGAAGCCCATTGATAATGTGAAGTCCTTGGGGAAAATGAACCAGAGAGCTACGATCCCAAAAAACAAGACAGAGTTCAGGGAATCAGGAGAAGACGTAGAATAGAAGAAAAGCAAGCAAGCCAAGAACCAGAAAATCGGAAAGATATGCAAGGGCAGGTTCCTCCCTTCCAAAATCAAGGAGAAATGGTGAAAAACCCAACTAAAGAAACAAAATGGAAAGAAGGCCCGACAGGAAAGTACCCACCATTCGACCCTTGTAAATGCCACCTCTCACCTTCACGAATCTGCCACGTAATATCCTTAAGAACCTATCATTCATCGCATCGTCAGCACTTGGATCAACTCGAGGAGAGCGTGGAAGCTCAGGAGAATGAAAGGGAACTAGTGGAAAGAAAGAAGTTCTCTAAGAACGGGGAAAGAGTTTGAGGAAAGAAACGAATACGAAGGAAAGAAAGGAGAATGAGTGGAAAAGAAAGGACACGCGCGAAAAGAAACGACAGCACGCGGAAAGAAGAGAAATTATGGAATGAAATGGGAGACTCAAAAAGGGGAGAGAAAACTTGAGAAAACCAGCGAAGAAAAAAGGAAAAAAAGAAAAGAAATGCGCAGAAGAAAATTTGCTCACAGTCCTATTCCCATACTTCACCCCAACACCCTTCAAATCAACTATCAACTCCCCCGTTACCGCTCTCTCCTTATCCCTCCCATCCTTCTCCTCCGCCCTTTGAGCCTTTGGAAGAGCGCCAGCAGGCCCCCGCCATTTCTCCCTCGTCATTGGAGTAACGCTCCCCTCACTGACATTCAACACGTGCGTAACCCACCCCGGCAACTCCTCCTGCGCGCGCATTCCGATAATTATACGGGGTGCCCGCGATCTGTGGAGTTCTTCCAGAAGGGCAAGGAGGTGCGTGCGAGAGGTTGGGTCTAGGCCGGCTAGACAAAGGAAGAGACGGAGTTAGTATCAGGTTTAAATGCGTGGAAGGTGGAGAGAATGAAAAGGAGGGAAGCCGAGAGAACAAGTGTGAAAAGGTGGAAAGGAGGAGGGAGGAAGAGTCAAAGAAGAGATAGAAGAAATAAAGGTAGGAAAAAATAGAGAAATGGAGTGACGAATGAAAGAATCACATACTCAGCGGCTCATCCAACAAAAGTACCTCCGGAGTCTTCATAACAGC
>Ga0307507_10008240_pt1 | contig 14557 bp, 3 predicted proteins | sample 7_EM_MG_FD_207223 | JGI IMG/M metagenome (GOLD analysis project Ga0307507, IMG submission 207223) | Populus trichocarpa ectomycorrhiza microbial communities from riparian zone in the Pacific Northwest, United States - 7_EM | ecosystem: Host-associated > Plants > Roots > Unclassified | place... | reverse complement strand
GATGTAGAGGATGTAGAGGATATAGGGGCAGAAGGTAGTAGTGGTGAGGAAGGGGAGAAGGAGGAGGAAGAGAGGCCCTGTCTTAGCCTCTCTGCGTAGGTTTCCTTAGTAGGGGCTACCTCCTTACAGAGAGCTCTTACTTCTTCTACTAGTCCTTGTAGGACCTCTTTTTCCTGTTTTTCTTTCTCTTGTAGGAAGGGATTTTCTCCTAGTATAATACATTGTGTATAGTTCTTTAGCTTATTGATTTGCTCTTTGGTTTCTCCTTCTTCTAGCTCTATATATGCTAGGTTTAGGCTTTCTAGGGCCTTATGTAGGTGTTGTCTTGCAGACATAATAACAGGAAAGTGTTTACTAGCTGTAGTAGACCTAGGTTTTACCTTTTTTCTTTTTTGTTTTGGTTCTTGTTTTTCAAGAGTAGATTGAGGATATCCTCTCTTTTTTATAAGTACTGGTCCAGGTCCAATAATTTCTTCAGCTTCTTCCATTTCTATATCTTTATCTCTCCCTAATGGGCAAGGAGTAGAAAAGATAGGAGAAGGAGAAGGAGAAGAAGGGGCAGAAGAGAATTCCTCATTATTTATTTGTATTTGGTTTTTGTCTTTAGGGGGCTTCTTAGGCCTGCTAGGCTCTAATATCTTATAGGGGGGTTTCCTAGTTTTTTCAGTAGATAATAACCTCCTTAGGTCTCTTATCTCCTAGTCCCAGAGGTAAAAAACTAGGCAAAAGGCCTTGCTGGTTTTTACTATCCTTTTACACCCTTTCTCCTTACTAATCTTACTAGAAGATTTCTAGGGGGATTAGGCTAGAAGGTAGTAAAAAACCAGCTAAAAAGACTAGTGTAGTTATTTTATTTTCCTATTAGAAGTAGAAAAAACTACTAAAAAAAAGGACTTGTTGGGCTTTTGCTAGTAAAAAAGCCTAAAAAGGCAATCCTTCTTTTACTAAGGAAAATCTGACTAAAAGAGATATAGAAATGTACCTACAACCCCTATACTAATAGGCTTTTACTTTCTATAGAAGAAAAACCTAAGAAAAGTCTATGTTTTTTGGTTTTGGTGTTCCTACCCCTGCCTCGCTTATAAGCTAGGACCCCTTTTGCCAAGGCTTTTGCCGCAGAACAAAAGGGGGTAATAGGGAGAATAAATCTACCTCTAGCTTGCTAAGTAGGCGGAATAAGGTCTTGAGAGTTGGAAAAACGGTAGTTTTTGATGGTAAGATGGGTATGCTTAAGTTTTGGAGTACGTCGCCACCTTTTGGCAAGGTTGCATGTGCGGTAAATGGTAGATGGGCAGTTTGGGCTATAGCTATAATAGCCTTCTTAATAGCATTTATAGTAATGCTTTAGCTTCTAGAGTAGCTCGCGTTCTCTATTTAGTAGCTTCTATAAGAAGGTTAGTATAAAGAGGTTAATATTAGGACTAGTAGTATTGCTTAGGGTAGTAGGTATTAGTAGTTTAGTAGGTCCAGAGGGCTTCTATAGGGAGGTCTTTAGGTAGGGGTTTATAGTAGTAATCTAGTTTAGCCGTTGTTTAATCTTCTGTAAGGCTGCTACCATATTATAAACATTATTATAGTTGTGACTGGCAGCTGCGTGACTAAGGCGATAAGTAACTTTTTTAAGAAGATCTTCTTAGTCTTTGGCATTATCTTAGGTAAGGACTCTAGTATATTCCTAAAATTTAACATAGAACTTGTTAAATAATTTAGTAGGACTTATTTTTAGGGTACGTAGTTTGGCTTAACTAGGGCCACTAGGTTATAGTTATAGTATATTTAGTTAAGGTCCTTAAGGGCTTTTTAGTAAAACTGCTACTTCTAGGGACTGCTAGTCTCCTATTAAGCGAAGAGCCTATTAAATAGGATGCCCTTTATTCGCCTAATAATATAGCTAATCTTAGTATCTTCTATGGGGAAAAGGTAGGCACTTTAGGTTAGTTTTTTATGGACTTATATCTTCCAGTGGCTGTATTCCTTATAGTCACCCTAGAAGATTAGGGGGTTAGGGTAGCGTATATTAGACCCTATAGTGGCAGTTTAGGTAGGTGAGGTTACTAGGGGTATAGAGACTTAGGTAGCGTTATATGCGGTAGAGGGGTATCTAGTATTATTATAAATATGCTTATTAAGCTAAGATTATAGGTATTTAATTATACCCTCTCTTTCCATAACTATAGCAATGAGTATAATCTCGGCCTTCTTTAATTATTGGATGTTGCGTTTAGACATATAGAGGTTATCTTTAATCTCTTAGCGTATATTATTGGCGAGCGCCTTATAAGCTTATAGGTTTTAGATAATATTATAATCTTAGGCAGTACGTATCTCAGCTTATATAAGCTTTAGATAGTAGTTCTATAAAAGGCAGTAGTATTTATTAGGGTCTTATGCTACCATTTTTAAAAAAGTCTCGGCGTCTTATATCTTAATCTTAATAGGTAGTAGCCCTTTAGCTTGTTTGTCTGTAGTTATATAGTTAATAAAGGATAAAACATTGTTAATGTCTACCTTATTAAGGTTGTTGTAGTCTTTTAAGCCACTAGGCTTCCCTTTAGGGGTTAAGGCTATAGTTAGTAAATCAAATCCTCCTGGGATTAATTGGCGTCGTGGGTTTAATATAGGTATTAGATTATTCTTTAAGTTTAACATAGTGGCTAGTAAGGAATTTTGTCTTACTATTATTGGTTCTTTAGAAGTATAAGGTAGGAGACATGCTGCTTCTGGCAGCGCCTATAGTATTATAGAGACGTAGAATTGGTTATAGGCTAAACGTCGGTAATAAAAAAGGCGCAACGTAATGTTATAGGACGGGGGCAATAGCTACAGAACATATGTATTCTGGGAGTCTACAAGACGTTACGCGATCGATCGTAAGGGTCGAGGGCGTAAGGAGGTGATATACCTACGCGTAGCTGACGTAAGCTATACGCGAGGTATACGCGAGAGCACGGGGCTCTCCTATGGAGGCCCCTACGGTGGGGTTCCGTGATATAAAGGGGGCTATAGCCTAAAGAGTTATTGGCCTCTAGTTAAATCTTATAGTTATAGGTTTAGTAGGGGGGCAGTATATCTAAGGCTACTTTTAAAAACGCGTCTTTATAGTCTAAGAGGTATATAAGGAGGAGGCATTTAACTAGCTCCTTATTAGTTTCCTTTACTAGCCCTTCTTCCTTCTTATTAATAATCTAGTTAATTTTATATAAGCTAGTTATAAAGACCTTATTATCCTTCTAATATATATTAAAGTGGAAACCTATAGCGCTAATTGCCGCAATATCTACTATAGGGGGGTTGTATGATAGTAGGGGTATCTATAGCCTAGGGGGCCTTTAGCCTATTAGCGTAGTCTTTACTCCTTTTAGCTCTCGTTGTATCTTCTAAAAGTTATCCTCTATATCCTATTAGTATATCCTCTTCCCTATTAGCCAAATCTTCGCAATTTAAAAGTTATCTATATTGCTATCCATTCCACCTTTATAAGTAGAGTCCTCCTTAACTATAATTCTTTAGGGGAGTATCCTTATTAGTATAGAGTTCCTACTAGCCTTATAGTAGGCGTCTTCTTAAGCAAAGGCTAGGTTACAGTCCCTAACATCCTACTAGTAGATAGGGTCAGCCTTTATAGTTAATATCTTATAGTTAGTATAGACTTTTCTAATAAAGGAGGGTAACTTTAGTCTATTCTCTAGCCAGATAAACTGTCTTCATTAAATATTTAGCCAAATATTAAAGTAGGACATCTATTTTTGGCTAAGGATTATATTATAGGACCCTAGGTCTAGGATATAAAAGGGAATACTAAACTAGCGTTATCTATTAATAGCAATATATAGCTTTAAGATATAGGTAACCAGCTTACTAGCTTGGCCATTATAGCCTTTTACTTAAATAGGCTTCTCTAGTTGGGTAGCATTTATATTTAAGAACTTAGCAACATTATTTATATAAGCAGTGTTTATAAAGGTAAAGCTATTTACTTTAGTGTTAATAAAAGCAGTTATATTAACTCTATATCCATTTTAAGATACTATATATAGAACTGTAAAGTGTTTTCCACCTATTAGCTAACTTAAATTAATCTTTTTAAGATTAATAAGATACCCTAGGGGGGAGTCTTTCCCTAGGGTTCTTCTTTTCCTAATTTATTAGACATTTCTTCTTTCTCTATCTCCTTAATATTATCTATATCCTTTAGCTCTAGGTAGGACGTAGTAAAGTAACTATCCTTTCTGTAATTAAAGCACATAACTATAGTTGGGTTGATTAAGGTATTGCAATAAGTATTAGCTAAAGGTGTAGTATATAGCGATCTAGACAAGGCTTATAGGTAGGTAGTTATAACTGCTTTTAGTATAAGGGCGGTTGTGGTTTATCTTCTAATACTAGCTCCTATTAGTATAGCGGATAGGTTCTAGTTATTATTAGATCTCTTTAGTTAATTAAAACAAGCATTAATTTGTTTTAGTTCTAAATTTAGTAATAAATATTAGGTTATAAGTCTTTAGTAGGTTAGTAGGTTATTTAAGGCTACCACGATTTTCTTTTATAGTTGGACTATTAGCTTATTATATAGGTCTAAACGGTAGTTCTTAAGGGGAACCTGGCCTTCGCTTACTAGGTGTAAGAATTAGGTCTAGAACTTAGTAAAGAATTTATTTTATTTTATTATTAGGCGGTTATAGTTATAATAAGCATCCCGTACTTTATTTAGATTAATATAAATAATAGCCAGATGCTATATTATCTTATTAACAGATATAAACTAAATAGGTAACTTGTCCTTAAACTTAGCCTAAAGGTATTATTAGGTATCCCTAATAGTTTAACTAAAGAGGTAGAGTATTTTAGCTTTTTTAGAGGGGAAATAGTTATAGTTAACATGGAGCTTTCCTTATACTTAGATCCTCTAATTTTTGAAAATAGGGCCTATTCTATTAAATAGCGGTTAAGGGTTAGGGAGCTTAATAGACTTTAATTGTTTTATTATTATATCTATACTCTCTAGTGTATTATATTTAGTTAAATAAATAGGTTAACTAAGGCTTTATAAAGGGGAGGCTAGGCGATTTTATAAGGCAGTAAGGCTTTCTAAAATCTCCTTTAGAGTTTCTTATATACTTTAGGCTTAAAGACAATTAACCTTCTAATTAGCTACAAGGGCATAAATCTGCTTATATACATCTATAATAATAATAATATCTTTAAATTCTAATCCTAATTGGATCTTATATTCCTCTTAGGTAAAGATAGGTCTTTTAGATAAGCTTATTTTAGGTACCATTATTAGCTTCCTAGGGTTTATTAGAATTATATAATTTGGTTTTAATTTTGGGGTTTTTTTAGGGATTAGGTTAAGTACAGTCTAGCCTATAAAGTAGAATATTATTAGGGCCTTCCTAGGCGTAGTAGTGTAAGTTTTTTAATGTTTAAGTATAATATATTAACGCTGTTACGGGACGGGGGCAGTGGCTATAATATGTATGTATTCTAGGAGTCTATAAGACGTTACGCAATCGATTGTAAGGGTCGAGGGCGTAAGGAGGTGATATACCTACGCGTAGCTAACGTAAGCTGTACGCGAGGTGTACGCAAGAGCACGGGGCTCTCCTATGGAGGCCCCTACGGTGGGGTTCCGTGACACTACCCCCCCTCTTATAGAGGCGGAGCTCCGGCAACGCTGTGGTTACTATATATATATAGAAGGGGTTATTTATAAATAAGTATAACTGCGTTATCTGCTAAGTTCTGCCAGACTATCGAAGTTCTGCTAAATTTTGCCAAATTCTGCCGACTATTAAATTTCTATAACGGCTCCTATAAAGGATTAGGCACAAAATCTCTGCTTAGGCCCAGTTTCTATAGGTTTATATAGTAAAAATCACTAATTAGATCCTTTGCGTTTTTAAAATCTTCCTATAGTTGCCATTCTGGCTGATCTATATTAAATCCTGTGTAGATAGCTCTATAGTAGAGCCGCCGTCCTCTACCTTTTCCAAAGTATTTAAAGTTAATAATTTGTTTAACAATCCACTCCTTATGGTTCTCGTCTTCGTTCTTGTCTTAAATTAGTACTAGTGGGGGTTTAGGCTGTGTCTATCCTAGTAAAGGGTTAGGCTAGTAAAGGTGTAGTAGCTATAGGTAAAATATAGGCTATATCCTATAGGTGGCTAGGGTAGGCGGGAGCTCTAGCTTATATATAGCTCCCCTATTAATAACTCGTTTAATCTAGTAGGGGCCGAAATTCTTATAATTAAGTGACTTTATAGGCCTCTGCGTAGAGATATTGCGTATATCTAGCTATACCTAGTCACTAACACGTATCTCTGGTGGTGGCGTTCTATAATAGTTGGCGAAGTAGGCCTACTTTGCTTAAGCCTAGGCCATTTCTTCCTTATAGTAGTTAAGTAGATTTTTTATATGGTCTGCATACTAGTTGGTAAGTAGTATCTTAAGGCGTTTTCTATATAGCAGTTTCTTATTAATAGGTTCTGGTAGCTCTATACTAGATTAGGGGTAATAACCCTTATTTGCGAAGAATGGGGTAAGTCCTATAGTGGTTAAGATATAGTTATTCGCTATAAATTTACCTAGTGGAAGGTAATCTACCTAGTTATCTTGGCTATAGGCAACTACCTATTATAGGTACGCTTTTATGCTAGTATTTGCTTTTTCTGGTTGCCTAGCAGTTTTATAGTAGAAGGATATAAATATCTTAATAGAGATGCCAAGGCGTTAGCAGATTCATCTCTATATATTAGAGTTAAACTATATACCTTAGTTGGACGTAATTAAGTCAGGTAATCTATATAATTGGTAGACTTTATAGAGGAAGGCGTTAGTAACATCGCTAACGGCTACGCCTTTAGTTAGGACGTAGTGGCGCTCTTTTATAAGTTGGTATATTATTATAAGGATATTCTTATAGGTACGGCCTATTACGGACGCTTTAAGTATGATGTTACGACTACTTAGAGAGGAGTTGTAGGAAGCTAGTTGGTTGATATAGGCACGGTCTAGGATGGATCCAGTAGAACTATATGACGAGGAATAGTAAGCGAGTCATATAATGTTATACGCAGTGTACAAAGTATACGCAGTGTACGCTACGTATAACACGTATAACACGTACCTTACGTATAAGAGAGGATTTCTTAGGAGTATGGTTATGTATTTAAAGGACCTTAGTCCCTACCATAGATAGTTCTCTCCTTATAGTGAATCTTAGAATATAATTGGAGTTAATCTGTTGGGCAACCACTCCACTAGTTGTTATTACGTTGTTGTTTTATCGTACCTATATACCCAGCCCAATAACAGAACCCACCGTAGTCTAAGCTATAAGGTTCCGTTACACATTCACTACTAAGGTTATAGTATTGGAATAAAATTGAACAATATGCTACCAAGAGCAGCACCAGTCACAACAGCGTTGACGGCAGCTATAACCTTAGGGCCAGGTGATACCAGTATAGATAAGGGGGATTCTTAAGTGGTTACGTAAGGTTAGTTATAGGAAATGGTTAATTACTTATAGGATAATAATAGGATACTTAAAGAACGCATTAATGGAATTAGAGCAGTAAAGATTAAGTTACCTTTAATCAAATGATTCTTAGGAGAAAAGTTAAAGCTTAAGGGATTTCTTACGCAGATGCACTTTAAGGTAGTATAGGAAGGAGCGAAGTTAGCAATATTGTTAGATTAAGTAGCCTATACAGGATTGTTCCTAACAGGGAGGGCACTTAAGTGGTTTAAGCTGTATCTCACAGAAATATAGGCCAATAGTATAACAACTACTAACTAAGATATATGGTACATATTTGCCAGTTAGAACGGGTTCGTAGAACGGTTAATGTAGATATTTAGAGACCTAGAGGCCACAACCACAGCGGAATAAAAGCTTCAGAACTTAGTATAACGCACTTTAACAATTAAGTATATAACACAGTTTCAAATACTAGCCATATAGGTTAAGTGGAATAATAGGGCGCTTATAGCATAGTATAAACAGGGACTTAAGGCTAAAGTCCAGGACACAATTATCCTAATAGAAGATGCGGATACTCTAAGAGAGTTAATAGATTAGTTAATAAAGATTAATAATAGAATCTACTAAAGGGAATAAGCTAAAAGAGGGCAAGATAGAGTTCTATAGTTGTATAAGGCGCAGAGTACGCAATAATAGACACAGAGTTAAAAACTATAGAATAGCGCAGAGCTAATAGACCTAAGTGGTACTAAAGAAACCTAAAGATGGGAAAAGAAACCATAGAAACCTAGAGGTTAAGGATTAAGTAATTAAAGGACCTAGGAGCAGAGGCTAAACCAGGGATCTTAGCAGCAGAAGACATTTAGGCGGACTCTATAGCAAGAAAGATAGTTTAAAGATAGAGCTTATATAAATTGCGGAAAACAGGGTCATTTCGCCAGAGACTATAGAGGTAGTTAGAGTAACTATGCAGTAAAGGGAACTAGACCCGCAGACGGCATATATATATAGAGGGACAATGGTGCACTATAAGGAATAAAGGAATATTCAATTAACAGTTTTATATATTATTACAACAACGCATGCCAAATTTATAAGGACGCTAAGTATAGCGCAAGCTATTGGCTATAGGAGCTATTATTATCTAAGTTTAAAGGAACTAGCGAACCAGCTTATAGATCGGACATTAAAGATAATAAATTTAATAAAGACAAAGCATTTACTAATAATAAGGCAATAAGGGCAGCTTACTAGGAGCATGTAGACCTTAAAGAAGTTAAAACAGAAGCAGAGACTAAAACCATTACAGAATAGGGTTTAGTAATGGGTATAGTAATACTATTAGATATAATTTCCATCGCTTTATAAGATAATAGGAGCAACGTTTAGAAGAAACTAAGTAAGTAGACAACTGCTAGTACTAGCTTATCACTTAATAAAGGCAAAAGGCTATAGGCTTAAGATTCTTAAGAAGAGATAAAAGAAGCTTAAGATTCTTAAGACAAGATAAGATACACCTAAGGACCCATAACAGACAAAAACTAATAGGAAAGGGTAGTAACTTAGTTTAGTAATAAACAAATAAGTATAGGACGCAAGTTTAAAAACTACAAGTTTAGAGAACAAATAAGAACGTTAGCAATCCTAGGTAAACGTAGTGTTTAGCCTAAAGATTAAACAGTTAATACCAGGATTAAAAAGCAAGACAACTATAAAAATCCAGCTATAAGACGCAGAAAATAAGAAACTATAGATAAGTTTAAAACAAGAATTATTGTATAGTAAAAGCAGAAGCTAGATAAGAGATTAGCTACGCTAGGTTATATAAAAAACAGAGCACCTATATAAAGAGTTACTAATAGGCCAAGTGTAGGGACACCTAGGGTAAAGTAGTTAGATAAACTAAAACAAGAAGAGGATCTAAATATTCTAACCAGGTTTAAAGAAAGACATACTAAAGAATATTACAATACAGCGATAACAAGGTACTTTCTAACGGATAAACTATATATACTAAACCAGTTATATGGAAAGTGGTATAGGCAACGGCACAGTGATAAATAGGAAGATTTTTATATATGGCTAAATAAAAAAGTTATCCAAGACTAACCCATTACGGAGAAACGCATAAGTCACATTAAAGGAGCATTAATTATAATATTAAGGAACCTAGAAGAGGGATCTAGGGACTAGAAAAGTAAGTAATAAATCTTAGTACCCGTAATAAAGATACCAGTAGTTAGGTTAACTAAGTATAGGTTTAAACTTAAGGATAAAAACAAACTAAGAGTTAACCTAAAATATATAGCGCATTATACACTATTATAGATAGCTTGTGTGGATAATATATACAACATATATAAAGCACCTAAAGACAAGAACCGGAAGTACCTAGTAAGGATATACTAGGCACTAGAGGAAAAGCGGTTTAGGAATGCCAAGTATATATATAGTTAGCACCTAGTAGAAGTATAAGGTTAAGGAGACTTAATACTTTAACTAGAAAGATTCCTTACAGAAGAATACCTAGATAGATAATAGTGGTGGGAGTGCCTAGAGAATACTTATCTATAGCATATAGAGGAAAAGAAATAAACTAAGTATTAGCCAAAGTTAGACTAAGTACAGGCAGGATCTAGCAGCTAACAGTTAAGAAAAGGGGAGGCGTACGGGACTAGAGGGAACTAGTATTAGAGCCTTAGACCCTTAAAGGAATTTAAGGACAATACCTAAATTTAAGAGCCAAGTGGCAAGATTAGCAGTTTAAAGCGTTAGTAGATAGTAAAGCAATTAGGAACTATATATTACTAAAGGTAGTAGAAAGGATAGGGTTACCATATAGATAAAAAAAACACCTATATTCACTTACGACGATTTTAGGAGATTAGATAGCCTATAGAGGAGGCATTATTAATCTCAAAACAGGACCTATTTAGATAACTATTAAAGGGAGACCAGTTAGAATGTCTTTCAATATCCTACCATTGGGACAGGATAAGGCGATACTAGGAATACCTTAATTACAGAAGTACAATCTAAAGATTAATTGGGTTATAGGTCAAGTTAATATTAAGAATACATAATAGTGCAAAATGCGATAGCAAACCAAGTTAGTATAGTACCAAGTCAGAGCGATATATAAAAAGACTAAGCGAGGCTTAAGTTATATACCAAAGAGATACCATAAGTATAGTAAAAAGTTATAGTTACTAGAAAGTGAAAAGCTATCAAAGTATATAGCTTAGGACTATAAGATAGAATTAGAAGAGAGAATAAGTCTAAAGTTCTTTCCAATCTATAAGCTTACTAAAACAGAGTTAGTAGCGCTTAAGGAGTTTATTTAGGAGAACTTACAAAAGGGATATATTAGACCATTACAGTTATTAGCAAAATATCCAGTACTATTTATCCTAAAGAAAAACGGAAAACTTAGGATATATATAGACTACAGACAGTTAAATAGCATTACTAGGAAGGATAGGTATTTTTTACCCTTAATTAGCGAAATCTAAGACAGGATAGGTAACGCAAAGATCTTTATAAAGATAGATCTAAGGTAGGCGTACTATTAGATCAGAATTAAGGAAGGCAACAAATAGAAGGCAGCCTTTAGGTTAAAGGAAGAACTATATAAACCATTAGTTATACAATTCGGGCTTATAAACACACTAGCAACATTCCAGAAGCGAATTAATAGTGTATTAGAAGAACACCTAGATGAATTTATTATAGCATACCTTAATAATATTATCATCTACTTAGAGAGTAAGGAGAAGTACGGAGAACACATTAAATAGGTCTTAAAGAGACTATAAGAAGAACAGATGCTAGTAGTAAATAAAAAATGCGAGTTCTTTACTAAGAAGACCAATTTTGTTAAATTCATTATTAAACTAGGCCAACTTAGTATAGATCCAAAGAAAATTAAGGCTATAGTAAATTGGCAAGAACCAGAGAATGTTACGCAGTTAAGATCGTTCCTAGGGTTTTGCAATTATTGTAGAAGGTTTATAGCACAATGGTTACAAGATATTAAGCCATTTATACAGTTAACAAAGAAAGAGGAACTATAGGCATAGGGAAGAAAACAACAAGAACTATTTAAGAGAGTTAAAGAGTTATTTACCTAGGAGCCAGTTCTTAAGATCTATCAACCAGGTCTAGAGATGGTTATAGAAACAGATATATCAGACTTTACACTAGGGGCATACTTCCTACAGAAATATTAAGATAGATGGCACCCAGTGGCATACTACAGTTGGAAGATAACACCACTAGAGTTAAACTATAACATCTACAACAAGGAGTTATTAGGTATAGTTACAGCGCTTAAAAAATAGAGAGCATTCTTACAAGACACAGAGAAACCATTTATGGTTAAGACAGACTATAAGAACCTTACAGGATTCCTAACAACAAAGGAACTTAACCAAAGATAGGTTAGATAGGCGGAAATACTTACAGAATACTATTTTAAAATTTAGTATACTAAGGGTACAGACAATGCATAAGCAGACGCTCTAAGCAGGAAGGCTAAACTATAAAGTAATAAAAAGCTATTAGGAGCTTTATTACAAAAGAATTAAGACGGATTAATTAGGTATAATTATCCAAAGATTATAGCAACTAAGGAAAGTCAGATCTATAAATTACCAGAAAGTAATTGGACACAGAAGATCTAAGAAGCATAGGTAGAGGATCTAGACTTAGAGCAATATAAAAACAGAGAAGCAATATATATACCTAAGTCTATTACAGAAGAATTTATTAAGAAATTCCACAAGGGAATGATATAAGGACACAACGGGACTATAGGCTTAGTATCAAGACTTTAAAAGGAGTACATTATTTAAGGAATCTAGGGACTAGCATAACAAGTTATAAAGGAGTGTCTAGACTGCTAAAGGAATAAACCGACGAGGTATAAGCCATATAGAGGGCTATAACCTGTTAAGACACCAGGAAGACCATGGGAGGTTATATTATAGGACTTTATTGTCAAGTTACCAAAGTTAAGAGATCCTATTACAGGATAAGATCATAACGCGATCTTAGTAATAGTAGATAAGCTAATAAAGTAGGGATACTTTATAGCATACACTAAAGAGATATTAGTAGAAGATGTCGCTAGAATCTATATAAGAGAAATATTCGCAAGATATAGAGTACCAGACAAGATCGTGTCAGACAGAGATCCAAGATTTATAGTAGTATTTTGGGAGGTGTTTCTGGCAGAATAAGGGGTTCGTGTAGTAATATCTACAGTATATTATCCGCAGATAGATGGACAAATAGAAAGACTAAACTAGACACTAGAACAGTATTTAAGGCATTATATTAATTACGCACAGAATAATTGGGTATTATTATTACCAGTTATACAGTTTATATATAATATAACACCACAAGAAGAAATAGGAACATTACTATTTAAGGCGAATTACAGGTATGAGCTAAGAATATCGTTATCGCCATATTAAGTAAAAAAGACGAGTAGCACAGCTAAGTAAAGAATAGAGACGTTAATAAATCTTTATACAGACCTTAAAGAAACAGCGAAACTAGTATAAAAACAAATAAAAAGGTACTACGATGCTAAGAGATCTAAGGGACCAGATCTTAAGGAGGGGGATAAAGTATAGCTACTATACAAAAATTTCAAGAGTCGACAATTAAGTAAGAAGTTGGACCACGTCAAACTAGGACCTTTTAAAGTTAAGCAAAGAATTTTATTGGTTATATATAAGTTAAACCTACCAGCTAAAATGAAAATATACCCTATATAGCATATCGCAATGCTAGAGCTAGCACACGGAAATATTAAGCCACTAGTCTATAAGGCAGACATGTACAGAGGGCAAGAGGAAGATAAATAGCAAGTTTTAAAGATTGTTAGTCATAAGGACGTAGACAACGAAATGTAGTATAAAGTAAAGTAGATAGGCTATAGTAAGATTATCTAGGAACCACTAAGCAACCTAAGGAACGCTATAGAAAAGGTACAGGAGTATTAGAAGAAAGTAGGTCAGGCAGCATTAACAAAAAGGGATTACTAAAAAATAAATCACCTAAGGGGGACCTAAGAGGAGCAATTGCTAAGCTACTTGGAGTTATTTCCCTTGCAGGAGGAGAGCTAACCCTTTTATTACCCAGCTTAGACAAACCCTATTAAACTAGTTTCTACTCCTTAGAACGGACCTTCTCACGGACATATTTAAGACAAAGAAGACGGGCAGAGGCCAATAAACGGGCTTTAAGGGCACGCTGTTAAGCAGCTGCAGCCTCCTGCTCTACTTCCCGCAAATAACAAAGCTCATTCAAGGCGCTTAAGAGCTCACCGTCAAGCTTTGCAGCGGTAGATTAAACACAAGACCCTATAACAAGTTACTTAGGGAACTTAAAGACTATTAAGAGTTATAGAACACGTATACTTAGCGTTAGAAACAGAGCGAACGTCATAGGACAATTAAACGTTTGCTTTGGTACACTCTAAGTAAGATAAGAGTTGTTAAAACAAGGGACTCGCTATTATAACACACACTAACCCCACTTTCGCACAGCGAGAATACGGAGACGACATTATCTCACCAAGCAACAGTATGGCAGCTACGGTATAAGCATAACGTTGCGCTTGTAAAAAAGAAGAAGCTTTAGGCATAATAAGCAAGGATATTAACCAGACTAATTAAACGGACATTACACCTCTAGTGGATAACTTGGAGATGTTAGAAATCTTCAAGGACAAAGATAAAGAGAAGGGAGATAGTATTATGGACGCTTTAAGTATAATGTTATAACTACTTAGAGAGGAGTTGCAGAAAGCTAGTTGGTTAATATAGGTATAGTCCAGGATGGATCTGGTGGAACTATATAACAAGGAATAGTAAGCGAGTTACATAATGTTATACGCAGTATACAAAGTATACGCAGTATACGCCACGTATAACACGTATAACACGTACCTTACGTATAAGAGAGGATTTCTTAGGAGTACGGTTGTGTATTTAAAGGACCTTAGTCCCTACCATAGATAGTTCTCTCCTTATAGTGAATCTTAGAATATAATTG
>Ga0307507_10008239_pt1 | contig 14557 bp, 5 predicted proteins | sample 7_EM_MG_FD_207223 | JGI IMG/M metagenome (GOLD analysis project Ga0307507, IMG submission 207223) | Populus trichocarpa ectomycorrhiza microbial communities from riparian zone in the Pacific Northwest, United States - 7_EM | ecosystem: Host-associated > Plants > Roots > Unclassified | place... | reverse complement strand
CTACTAGATTAAAATCCTTAAAGTATTCTTTAAAGTCTTTTATTTCTTAAGTACCTATTTAGTATTTAATATAAACGGCTTATAGATATCGCTAATATTCTAGTTAATAAAACCGGCTATATAGGCTAGCTATTTCTTATATTTCTCCTATTCTTTTAATAAGTTAGCTAGCTTAATTTTTAGCTATTTAATAGTAAAGCCTAAGTCTACCTATTTCTTTTTAATTAACTTAATTATAAGAAGAAGCTATAGTGGGTTATTAAAAACCTATATAATATTTTTAAATTAGAGATAGTTTTATATATTAATACTAAATATTAGCTAGTCTTCCCATTTAATAAGCTTTCGGATAAAGGCTTAGGCAACATATTTATTACTTATATTAATAAGGCTTATAGGTAGTTTATAATAGGTAGTCTATAGGCCTTATTATAATAATATTATTAGATTTTTTTTATATAAAGAGTATATATATAGTATAGGTTTTAACTTAATATATTCTGTTGGTCATATAGGGTGACTTACCAATAACAACTACTTAAGTAGGTTATAGTGATGTTGGTTAAAAGCTTATAATTATTGGAATGAGGGAGGGCGAGGAGCTTAAGACTCCTCGCTACGCTAGTGCCGCGGCGACACGTAATGACTGCTTGCCTTATTCCCAATACTAGCAACTCTTCTTTTGTGGTTGCCATCTATATACAAATACTGCTTAACTAGCATACTAAATATCAATCCTCCTTACTTACTATTGCTATTGTAATATAAGTCTTGCTATCCTAAAATTTGCCTCTTAATATGTGGTGCTTTCTTACTTAGGAGTTGTAATTAGATATTATGTTAGGGCCGCTAAGGCGCTAGTTATAAGCGAGCTAATAGCAATTTTCTATCCTGGGGATAAAAAATCCTAATTAGCTAGTTGGAGTTAGGGTCTATAGAATATTATACTCCTACTCCCTCTTAACCTAACCTTTAACTCGTATATATAGAGTGTTTGTGTTAATAAACATTTCTAGAGCCTTGTTTGGGTTTGCCTTTATTATTACATCTACTAGGTTGTCTTAGCCGTTAATCTATTAAATCTTAAAGAGTTTTTGCTATTTATAGGATTGCTAAAGTGCTATAATATTAATTATAAGGCGCTTCTCCTTTATGGTACCAAGCTTAACTAGATACTTATAGAGGGAATATAAGTTGGTATATATAATTATAGGGATAATAGGAAGTTTGAGTTAATCTATAATTATCTTTAGGGTAGTTCTAATTGTAATTACTATATTAACTCCGCTAACCATTCCATATATCTCTAACGCTAGAACACTTTAAGTAATATACTTACTCTTAGTTAAGCTCCAATGGATAAGATTACTATAGATTGTAAAGTTATTCTCTCTAGTAGATTTATTTGTAATAATAATCTTATATCCTAGCTAGGAGCTAAAATCTTTATTATTTATAAACAATCTATTAACAAATATAAAGAGCTTAGCGGTGGGAAGATTAATAGGCACGTAGAGTAGTCCCTAATTAAGATAGTTCGTTTGCCAGGAAAGACGCTTATTTAGGGTAAGAACGTCGTCCTTAGTTAGTTCCTAGTGTTAGGCGGCAATAAAGAGATTAAAGAAAGCCTTAGGTTAATAGATAAAAGTAATATATATTCTATAAGCGCGTTACTCTACGTATCCTTACTTTAGAGAATTAATGTTAATAATATTAATCTTCTTACCTTAACCCTTTTAGCGTAAAGCAATAGAATCCTTGTTTAGGGAGAGGATGCATCTATTAAATAGTAATAGTATTGTTAAATTAAGCTTTTCCTTTAGCTTTGCTATAAGATTTGCCTTTATTAGCTTATCTTCTTTAAGGGCTGAGAATTAGTTGTCTCCCAAGATAATTGTATTATTAGTTTATATACTAATAATTCCAAATAGGGTTCCTATAGTTGTAATAAAAAAGCAGGGATTAAATATAAAAGTAGTTATTAGAAGCTTCTTTTTATAGTACTTACTATAGATAGCCCACTAATAAGTTCCTACCTCTGCGATTCTATATAATGGCTTAAGCATAACCATAATTGTATCTTTGGGATATCAGTAGCAAATTTACTCTAGAAGGTATGCTAATATTAAGCGCTAAAGGTGCGTCTCTAATTAGGTATAGGCCTAAGTAATATCTTATAAATAAACCGCCATTTTATTTTTTATTAAAGAGGGAGCTAGCGTAATAATAACCCACTAACTAGCTTGTTAAATTATAGGAGATTATATAAGGATTACCTCCTTACTATTATTATTATAACCTTAGATAATAAGCCTTAATTTCTTAAATAGGGTATTAGTAGCTTTGCCCTTAATCTTATTAACCATTTTTAACTTAAAGATGCGGACTTTATTAAACTTAGTAGGGTTATACTTCTTAAATTTAAAGACTCCTTTTATAATAAGACTATTAATCTCTTGCTTATTAGATGCTTGGAAAGGAGCTTTTAGAGTTATAATATAACCTTCCTTTTAGAGCTGTTTTGCGAGCTTAAAGTTAGCCTTCTCCTTAGCTGTTATAAAGGCTATTAATAACTTAACTCTATTCTTAATAGTGGTAACAAATTACTCTTTAAAATTAATAAGGTGTTAGCGATTTTATAATCCCTTTAGGCGACCTCTACCGCGTTATAGTTGCGGCATATTTACTATAATTATATTAGGATTATAGTCGCCTTCTAGAGTATATTAATTATAGTTCTCCTTTATAGTATCTTTTAGGGTATCCTATAAAGGCTCAAAACTGTTATCTTTATAGTAAGGCTTAATAACAGTTAAACGGAATTAAGTGGGTCCGTAAGGCATTTAAATAGTGCAAGTTTAACTATTAATTATAATAAGTTAATATAGGCCTAACTATCCTCCCTTTTTATACTATACGTATACCTTAGACTGGAGTGGCAGATTAAGTATAGTTAAGGTATTTAGGCTATTTCTTATTCCTAGTGCGTTGTTAACCTAGCGTATAGCGTAGAGATATTAGACCTCCTTTATTGCCTTATAAATAGCCTTAGCTTATTGCGCAACGGAGGAAGATAGTAGAGAATTGTTAGTTATTTAAGGGTAGGCGCTAAAGACTAGTAATATAGGTACGAGTCCATCTGGGCCAGCGGAATCGTTAACAGCTTTAATAGCTATTTATAAGGTAAGTTTTTTGCTAGCATCCTCTAGTTCTAAAGAGATAATCTTATATATACGGCGTAATAGTGTATAATATTACTCCACTTTTCCAATACTATTATATACCTTAATAGGGTCTTCCTTAACCTTAATTGCTATTGCCTTTATCTATTATTAAAACTCTATAGATAAGAAGTTCTTTCCTATATTATAGATAATTTAATTAGGGGGTTTTAGGTAAATATTAATCTAGTATAATTAAAGGGTATCCTATGCGTTCCTAGCTGATATATCCTTTAAGAAACATATGGCTTAGAAGGAGGTTAAAAAGTTAATAACTTAAAGTACTAGTTTGCCGCTAAGATATATAACGTTAACAATAATACAGAAGTTAAAGTTGTAGTTATCTTTAAGGGTGAACTTAAATCGGCCAGGGGACTTCTGGTTTATTTAGCAGTAATAGTAGTACTTTATAAGATGCTTAATTGCCTTAACCTTAACTTTATAGCCTACTTGCTAAAGAACCCTAAGTAATTAATAAACAGATAGGTGGCTAAATTAACGGTATAGTTAACGTAACTCTAACTTAGTTAGGTGGCTTTAAGCAACACTCTTTTCTAGTTAATAAAGGAGTAACTAAGGGTAACCCTATTTGCGCACAATAGGCACCTAATTATCTCCCTAAATAAGTATATTCTTAAGGTTATTAAGCTTAACGCCTAATTTATCTATATCTCTAATGCAAATTAGAAACGGGGTGTTTATAGGAATAATATAAAAAGTAATATATCCTAAGGGGGTTTAGACTCTAATTGTGCTAAGAGAGATTATAGTACCCTTGCTAAAATAAATTATATGCTAACCTGCCGTTAATTAGTTAATCTAAATAGAGGTATTAAGTTATTAAAGGGCTTGAACTTAAGGTTCTCCTACTATAAATACTTCTACGGCTCTAGTATCTGGTATAATACTATAGAAGATATTTGCTAAGTATCTATTATTAAAGGAGAACGCGGAGCTCTCCTTTAGCTCATTAAAGATATCTAACTTTGTGATAGAATAGAGCATAGATTGGTTATTAAGAACAGTAATGGTTTATATGCTATCTACCTTACTATACTTAGTAAAGTATTAGTTAGGTAAGTAGTCCTTAATTTCTATATCTATAAGGAGCTATTTGGCCTTATTAACCTTACCCTTAAGATCTTCTACGCCTTTATATTGAACTAGGAAGCTTTAGAAGTAGGCTGTAGTAACCTTATAATTTCCAACGTTTCTTGCACTCTGGTAAAACTTATTATATACCTCCTTTTACTTATTAAGAGAATACCTAGTTAACTAGCAATTCAGTTTCTGTCGGTATCACTTCCGGTGATACGTAATGCTATTGCAATAGTATAGGTGGTAACTGATTTTGATTGATACTTATTAATTCTCCTATTCTATAGGTGGAATTTGGTGGATTTCTTGAGCTCGCTTAGCTTACGTAATTAACCCCTTTTGACTCGCGTTCGTAGGCAAGTTGCCGCAAATTGCCCTAGATTGCCGTCACGTGATGGCAATTTGCGGTTATATAACTACAAGGACGCAACCTTGATCAGACACTAGGAGTATTTAGTTTTTAATAGTGCTTAAGCGCGCCGCCTACTAAATTCCACTACTTTCCACCTATTGAATTCCACCAAATTCTACCAAATGGCTGAAGTAACCAATTACGATTTTCTATGCCCGGCATGGAAAATTGCTATTGGCTCGCTTAGTACTAGCGCCTTAGCTGCTGGCTTAATATCTTTGCACTCTCTATTCCTATTTTTCCATCTTCTCCTCTTTTTACCTACTTGGTAACCTATAGCTTGATTATATTCGTATTAATTAGGTCCTTTAACGCTTAGTAAGGTTTTAATTTTGTTATAGCGTCTATAGAGTTACTGCCTCTATTAATCTATTTAATCTCTGCTATTTCTCTTCTCTTATATAATTGTTGTAAATATATTAGGTTAACTATAAGTCGTTTCTCTTGTGTTGTCCTGAGTTTAACTAGGCAGTTATATAGAGATTTTGAATTGGTATAAAGGGTAAGCGGTAGTTGTTTAAGTTGTAGGATCTTCTTGATGGTTGCTTTAATCGCAGCTCCGGTGTCGAATCCGTGGGCCATACTATATAGTTTAGATGCTAAGACGCTTCGTGTAACTTGCTTGCATTTAATAGATAACTAATAGAGGATATTGGCCCTATTGTCCTTGTCCGTAAGTGTGATAACAAAGCCGATCTAAGAAGAGAGGTCGTAGTTATTGGCAAAAAACGAGTCCGTAAATATTATTAGTTTAAGAGTGCTTGTATTAAGTTATACAAAGCGAAGTCCTTGGGAGGGATTATTAATTTGCTATTACAGCCACTTGTTAGGCTGCTTTATATATTCTTCCTTTAGGTTAACGACTTGTGCTGTAAAGGAGAGGTTAAAGGCAGCTTCTGGTTAATAGACTGTGGTGATATAGGCTCCTTTTGCTCTCTAGGCAATATACTGGTCCTTTAGTATAACTGCCTTACGGACTTCCCTTTTGGAGCTAGTTAGGTTTGTAGCCTTTATAGTAACCAACTTTAGGTTCTAGCATTGACGTTTCTAGGTAAGGGCTATTAAGTCCTTTTCTTGCCTAATACAGTCTCCGTTAAACTTAATTGGGGTATTTGGCGTAAGCTTCTCTCTCTTCTTTACTAGAAACTTTACTTCCTAAAGCCTAGCTTCTTTAGTCTCCGCGAAGGTTTTATTAGCAAGAAATAGTGTGTTGTTAGTCTATAGTCCTACGATTCCAAAGCCATTGCTATTTGTGTATAATAAGTAGGGATTATATGTTAACTGGTTTATCCATAGCTTATTAAGGTGGTGGCGGTAGTATATATTAAACTAATAGTTGCCGGCTTCTAGGACACTATAGAGTGGTTTAATAACTCTTAGAATTAATCCATTCTTTAGTTTAAGTTCTGGTGGTAGGCGTACGAAGAAGTCTCTGTTTAGGTGGGTACTAGACTGTACGTAAGCTTGTAAGATGTCGCGTAGGTATAAAGAGGCTGGTCTTCTTTTATTTCCTTATAGGGTTGCTATAAGTGCTAGGATAATTCTCTGGCTAACACATTAAATAGTTGGTGATTGTGTTAAGACCAGATCTTTGCTATAGCCGTTATAGGCTTATACAACTAGTCTAGACTTCTTAAAGGCCTTATTTGTTCTAGCGTTCTTAATCTTATTAATAAACCGGGAGTTAAAGATTCTGACTCCCTTTAGGACATCTGCTGTATTGATGAACTTAAAGACGCCTTTCTTAAGTAAACTGTTTATCTCCTTACGTTAAGACTCTGTGAATGACGGTGAGGTGCACTCAAGGGTTATAGTATTAGGTTTTATTAGGCTGTTGTTAATAAATATTAATATATCCACGATGTTTTACTGGGACTTTATTAGCAATTGTTGTGTCCGTTTTAATCTTCGGAGGGGTGTAGTAGTTATTGGTTCCTTAGTTAATTCCTTAGTTAGTTCCTTAGTTAGTTCCTTGGTTGGTTCCTTAGTTAGTTCTTTAAATAGCTCCTCCTCTAGTTCCTTATTGGGTTCTTCTGGTTTGGGTTATAGGTATAGCTTCACTGTTATGGTCCTAAAGTTAGTAGGTCTACTAGGGAGTTATACCTTATATATTTCTTTGTTAATTTTGAGTAACTTAAATGGGCTAGTCTATCTGCCGCTTTATCTAGTATTGCCTTTATGCTATACGAGCACGTCTAAGTTAAGGGGAAGGTTGTGGATTATGGTGACAAATGGACTATTTTGTTGGTTTAGTGTATTGTTAACTTACTTCTTTGCCCTGATCCTTATGATCTCCTCCATTGCCTTCTTTATAGCTGCCGCTCGCTGTGTAATAGAGGGTGCTGGTGGGTTAAGTTCGCTTATATAAGGGTAGGCACTAAAGATGAGAAGTATTAGGACTAAGCTATCTAGGCTAGCTATGTTATTAGCGGCCTTTACCGCTATTTATAAGGCTAGTTCTTTGGTTATTTCTAAGTCCTATAGCTCCTCTGTAATTATCTGGTATACTTAGCGTAGTATTAGATAAGCTCTTTCTACTATTTTAATGGACTAGTGAGCTTCCACTGGGACGCTCTTGGTTAATATGGCCATTGCTATAGTGTGCTATTAAAACTCCTTGCTTGCGAAGTTCTTCCTAGTGTTGTAGGTAATGTAGTTAGGTGGTCTAATATAGGTGTTAATCTAATATAGTTGTAGGATGTCCCAGGTATGTTTTGTGGAGATATTGCATAACTATCTTGCAGCTTAAAATCTGGTAGCTTTATTAATTACGTGGAGAATAGGACTCCCGTTAATATATATAATATTAATAAAAATGGAATGGTTAAAATCGGAATCTTAGTCTTTTTATAGTGTGAATTTAAATCGTTTGGGAGACTTGCCGTGTTTCTAGCAGTGGGAATAGTACTTAGTGAGGTAGTTAATGGCCTGCTTGTTAATGTTATCGTGGCCAGAGCGTTCTAGTACCTTATATAGCTTGTCTGCCAATGGATGTCTGAAGCGATGGTAGAGTTGGCGGAGTTTAGTAGTGGTTAGGTAGTAAGGGTTTTAATTAAATAAGTAGGTTATAAATAACTACAGTAACTCTTCCTATAATAGGAAGGGGTGACCGAATCTGCAAACCACTAGCACTGATTTTATTGGGGTAACTAGGACGTTCTTAAGGTTATTATAATAGACCTTTAGTATGTCCATATCTGCGAGGTATAGTAGGAAGGGTATATTGGCCTTTATAATATAAAACTCAACGTTGCCAACTGGTATATTAACTGTGACGGAGCTAATAGAAGAGGTAGAACTAATGCTAAACTGGACGTTAATAGCGCCAGCCTTTAAGGTATTGATAATGGTATTATGGGTCTTTCTATATGTAAGGTATTATCTGTAACCTACTGTTAATCTCTCTAAAGCTCTAGTATTAATTATTACTCCGTAGAACTTGTCGGATGTATACTAGCTGGTAGCAACATAGGTAAATAGGTCTAGGTCATTATAGTAAGCAATTAAATTGGTGCCGGTAATCGCATAGGTAAAGGATTGGTCTGCTAAGTTAGTTATAGTATTAATAGCTCCTTTGTGCTATATCATTCCAAAAGAGATAAGGAACAGTTCAGTCTATTCTTAGGTTAGAGATACTATTGGTAACTTAATATTAATTATAAGAGCTTTTATTGCCTTGTTAATAGATTCTAAGTTAAGTTTATTACTATTGTTATCTATTCCTTTATACTTAGCAATGTACTATTAGGCATATCTATTAAAGCGGCGGTTGAATCTGTCCTTGAGCTTTTTCTTTAATTTGTTATATTCTTCTCTAGAGTGTTTAGATAACTAATAACCTTCTTTATTATAGATAAAGCAGCGCTTCTTTGGTGATGCATATTGGCTAGATAAGGATAATTGTGTTCTGTAAGGTAATTAAGGGTATTGTCTATGGTAGCGGCGGTTAGTAAAGAAGGCTTAGGGGTTCTTACTGTTTAACTTTTTAAATGTTATAATGGAGGATTATAAGTTATTAATTAGGCCAGTTAGGCTATCAGAAGGTTTAAAGTAGGTATATTAACACGCTAGTAACTCCTGGCAGGCGTTAATAAGCTTATTGTAAAGGAACTTATCTATATATAAATCTGGGTTAAGACCATGCTGGAGGTCTCTTAGTTCTTTAATAAGTAACTATAGGTAGTCTAAGGTTGATTTTCTAACATTCTCGCTCTTATCTATTGTGGACTTTAGAGTTGTTAAGTTCTATCGTCCTAATATGCCGCGTCTGTATTTAGGTCCCTTGAAGTAATTGCGTATAGCGTCGCAGATTTGGTTGAACGAAAGGGTTAAGGTAACGTTTTTAAGGTTAATATAGTAGTGGTTAAGTGCTAGACCGCGTAGTATTATAGAGTAGGCTTTGACCTTGGCTTCTTAGGGTACGTCGGCTCTGCTACAGAGGTTATAGAAGATGGTAAGTTTAAAGTTAAAGTTGTTATCTTCTCCGCTGTACTTGTTGTCTTCCGTGTATATCTTTGTAAGGTTTGTTAACTTCTTACTAAAACCCTAGTTTTGACTCTGTCCCCTAGGTGGCTCTGGTTGTAGGGTTAAGTTAATATAATTAGGTTCCTGTTATAGGGGTAGTATAGGGGTAGGTTAGGGTGTAGTAGGTGGTATTGTAAGTAGGGTAGGATTTATGGCTGGTGAGATTAAGATTAGGGTTTTAATGGTACTAGTGCTAGCGAAGTTATTCTTAAGGAGGTAGTTAATTTGTCTTAAGGTAAACTTTTCTCTAGTTGCCATATACTCCTTGATTTTAGGCTTGGTCTATTCTATAGGGTCTTCTTCTTGCAAGGTATTAAATAGCGATTTGGGGACTGTAGCATTCCTATACTTCCTTATCCATACGCTATTAGTCCGTAGGAACGTTCGGAGCTTTTAGATACCAATTTGGTTGCAATCCTTAAAGATTTATATTATGAAGTTTTAGAAATCTTCCTTATAGACCTCCTATAGTTTATTGTCCTTAAGGTTGTACGCTTTGTATTTTAGGATCTTAAACTTTACAAATTTATTAATATCCTTTATGGTGGTTTCATTGGACTGTAAGTTAATGCCTTTAGGCCATTTCTCCTGTCCTGTGTTAACTTGTGCCCTAATGTCTGATATATTAATTCTTATCTCGTGACTCCTATTAAGTTTGATTTTAGGTTCTGGATAAAAAACGCATAATAGACGCGAACTAAGGGCCTATTAAAAGGTTTAGTTCCTTGAGTACCTAACGCGTTTAAAATATGTAATAGACGCGAACCAAGGGCCTATTAGATAGGGGTTGGTTCTTTAAGTACCTAAAGGCTGTATATAAAAAATTAAGGGCCTATTAGATAGGGGTTAACTTTTTAAGTACACATTAACTGATGCTCCTTAACGTGATCTAGGTAGTATAAAATGCGTAATAAACGCGAACTAAGGGCCTATTAAAAGGGGTTGGTTCCTTAAACACCTAAGGGCCATGTATAAAAAATTAAGGGCCTATTAGATAGGGGTTAACTTTTTAAATATATGTTAACTAATGCTCCTTAGCAGGCGAGATCGGTAGAGGCCTTTAGTAGGGACTAATTGAGCTCATCTCTCTTTGTAGATGATATGTCTCCTGATCTGTAATTACTAATTAGTGTTAGTATTACTTCCGGTGATACGTAATGCTATTGCAATAGTATGGGTAGTAACTGATTTTGATTAATGCTTATTGATTCTCCTATTCTATAGGTAGAATTTGGTGGATTTCTTGAGCTCGCTTAGCTCACGTAATCAATCCCTTTTGACTCGCGTTTGTAGGCAAGTTGCCGCAAATTGCCCTAGATTGCCGTCACGTGATGGCAATTTGCGGTCACATGACTGCAAGGACGTAACCTTGATTAGACAGTTTTTTATAAACGTAGCACTTCTTCTAGTGATTACCTTAAAATGAACCTCTATAAGGACCTCCACCTTTACCTTATAGTTGTTAATTATACCCTCTGCCATATTGCCTACTACGGCCACTATATGTTTGATCAGTCCAGTTATGATTATATTGGTCGGGCGGGTCGATTAAACTAGGTTAAAGTTAGGTATTAAATTACTATACTTTTTAAGATTGTAGAGTAGTGCCAACGGAAGATCTTAATTAGGTATATACCCCTTTATAAGTACTTATAGGATTAAAGAGGGCAAGGTTGCATTCTTTAACACCTTAGTATACGCTAATAACTTAATTACGTAGGCTAAAATCCTCTTAATATAATTTAGATAGACCACGCTAGATTATCTAAAGTCAATTAAAGAGCTTTTAAAGATAATTAAGCCGAGGAACACCTGGGTTTATAGAATTATCCTTAGAAAGGTAGTCTCTCTCCATTCTAATATATACTGCTGCTTATTCTTTTCTGTTTTAAAGTGGTATCTTAACTTATATATTATGCGGTTAAAGTTATATCCTTTTCCTGCCAAACGATTATAATAGAAGGTACTAGCTCAGCCCCTAAGCATAACAGAATAGGCGTTGTGGTATTAATTAGACTCTATTCCTACCTTCTAGCAATAGTTATAAAAGATACGCAATTTTAAGTTAAGAATATTATATAATTCCCTGCTAAACTTCTTCTCCTAATCTAAATAGAGCTTTATAGGCTCTATAAGCAATTTTAAAATGCCTCCAATTTGAGATTAAGATGGAGGAGGTGGGAGTTATATTACAGGCTGCAGTGGGGACGTAGGTCTAGTTAGTAGAGTCTAAAGGTTGTTAAATCGCGAAGTAATAGGATCCTATGCCTACTCTTATTAGGGTGTAGTATCCGACATCGAAGTTATGGGTTAAATTAGAAACAGAGGAGTTAGAGGCAGAGGTAGATTTATCTCTAGAGGTGCATTACTTGGATTTTATTATAAGTTAAGCTTCCTTATAGTGCGTAGTTAATACTTAATCTCCTATGGAGTCCATTCGTGCTCTTCTTTTACGTTAATAATATACTCCTAAATATTATCTCTAATAACTCCCCTATCTATAGGGATAAATACTCTATACTCCTAAAGGAAGTTATGGAAGTCCTATATAATATCCTTATTTACAGGAACCTATATTTCCTTTGTCCATCTAATAAAGTCCTCCTTTATATAATACCATAGCATAGTATCGTCGTATTTGCTATCTTTATAGTGTGCTATATAGTATAATAGGAATCCGTTCAGGTCCTATTACTTGGCATTTATAGGGTCAATTATGGCTTTATTCTATATCTTTAGGTTAATATCTTTCTCATACTTCTTTGGGTAGGTTAACGCCATAATAGGTATAGTTAGATAGTGATTATAATCCTATGGTCTACAAAGGTACACTAAAGGGATTGGGGTGGTTGTTTAATGCGTTTTAGACGTTAACTTAGGACCTTAGGTTTAGTAACACTTCTAACCTAAAGTACTTAACCAAATCTTCATAAACGCGGTTATTCTATATAATAGACGCAACTTGGTATCTTCTAGTACTTAGTGACACTTCTATTACTAGTTTTCCGCAAGTTTAAGGTAGCACAGTATCGCCGGGATCCATTCTATATAAGCGCATATAGCACCCCTGTATAAGACTATCTCTTCTGTTCGAAAACCTAGCTGCTCTGTGGTTGACTATATATTTAACCACTAATCAGTGTTGGTCACATAGGGTAACTCACCAATAACGACTACTCGAGTAGGTTATAGTGATGTTGGTTAAAAGCTTATAATTATTAGAATGAGGGAGGACAAGGAGCTTAAGACTCCTCGCCACGCTAGTGCCGCGGCGATATGTAACAACCGCTTGCCTTATTCCCAACATATTCCTTAGCTAGTATAGGCAGTTTTAATAAGCTTTTTCTAATCTACTACTAATATAGTTATTATAAGGCTTTATTTTTAAAACTCTATTATTCTATAATAATAATAGTAAGGTTATTTACTAAATATAAGGTATCCTTCTAAGCCTTTAATGCCGCTATTTATTATAAACTATATTAGGCTTATCCTTAATAGGATCCTCTTGTTATATTTAATATAGAGTTTATTATTAGTAGCTATATAGCCACTTATTATAGGTTTTTAGTGTTATAAGTTAGTTAAACATTTAATAACTTTTTAACGCCTATATGGTAATATTATAATAGCAATTATTATAAATAATAAAGCAATTAGGTTTAGCTTATTAGGTATAAACCTAGGCTTATAACCTATTAAAATAAGATTATTAGGGCTAAAACTCTATATATTACTTATTTTCTATATAGGTAGTTAAAGAGATTTTAAGGAACTTTAACTGGCGGTTAAAGTTCTCTAATTAGTTAGGTTCCTGACAAGAGGTTCTCCCTAAGTCTTATTACGTGGTATTTAAGGCCTGGCTAACCCTTGGTTAGCTAGAAAATTACGTATTTAGCTAGCTACCTAAAGCAGATTTAAGGATCTCTACAGCGCCACGAGTGCTAAGCTGTGGAAATACGCGTATTAAGGACTACCTACTAATCGAGCCGCTAATAGACGCCTACCACACGGTAATTAGGGCCATTAGGGCCCTAAGTATATATAAAAAAGTCCTCCCTACCTAATCCTTAATCGCGATAGCACGTCTACTATTATACCTACTATATAAGATGGCGTTAACTAACCGCGTAGAGATTAATATCGCCAATAATGCCGAATTACGCGCTAATGCGCAGTATGTCCTTGCCCTTACGCGTGCCACTAGGCCTAAAAACCCGTCTTTAATATATAAACCAAAGCAGAGAGAGTTTAAGGTAAGGATATAATATTAGAAAACAAGCCTGCAACGATATTACATAATAAGACTTAGGAGAACCTCTTGGTAGAAATCTAACTAATTAGAGAACTTTAATCACCTATATAGAAAATAAGCAATGTATAGAGATTTAACCCTAATAACCTTATTTTAATAGGTTATAAGCCTAGGTTTGTACCTAATAAGCTAAACCTAATTACTTTATTATTTACGATAATTGCTATTATAATATCACTATATAGGCGTTAAAAAGTTATTAAATATTTAACCAACTTATAATGCTAAAAACCTATAATAAGCGGCTATATAGCTGCTAATAATAGACTTTACGCTAAATATAATAAAATAATTCTATTAAGGATAAATCTAATACAGCCTATAATAAATAGCGGTACTAGAGACTTAGGAGAATACCTTATATTTAGTAAATAACCTTACTATTATTATTATAGAATAATAGAGTTTTAAAAATAAAGCCTTATAATAACTATATTAATAGTAGATTAGAAGAAGCTTATTAGAACTGCCTATAATAGCTAAAAAATATATTAAGTTAAAACCTATACTATATATATACTCCTTATAAAGGAAATAAATCTAATAATATTATTATAATAAGGCTTATAGACTACCTACTATAAACTACCTATAAGCCTTATTAATATAAGCAATAAATATACCGCCTAAGCCTCTATCTAAAAGCTTATTAGACAGGAAGACTAGCTAATATTTAGTATTAATATATAAAACCACCTCTAATCTAAAAATATTAAATAGGGTTTTAATAACCTATTATAGCTTCTTTCTATAATTAAGTTAATTAAAGAGAAATAGGTAGACTTAGGCTTTACTATTAAATAGCTAAAAATTAAGCTAGCTAACTTATTAAAAGAATAGGAGAAATATAAGAAATAGCCAGCCTATATAGCCGGTTTTATTAACTAGAATATTAGCGATATCTATAAGCCGTTTATATTAAATACTAAATAGGTACTTAAGAAATAAAAGACTTTAAAGAATACTTTAAGGATTTTAATCTAGTAG
>Ga0307507_10008238_pt1 | contig 14558 bp, 10 predicted proteins | sample 7_EM_MG_FD_207223 | JGI IMG/M metagenome (GOLD analysis project Ga0307507, IMG submission 207223) | Populus trichocarpa ectomycorrhiza microbial communities from riparian zone in the Pacific Northwest, United States - 7_EM | ecosystem: Host-associated > Plants > Roots > Unclassified | place... | reverse complement strand
TCTCTCCAGCACTCCTAAGACTTGTATTATAGCTATTATAGGGTACCCCTGTCTGATATTGCGTGCTGATGGCGCCACCTCTTGGCGACCGTCCGAATAAACCGAGTAAATACGGTACTAATAGGTAGCAGAAAATTCTAAAGTAGGTTCCCGGCAGGAAACACGATTAGTGTGTAGAGTGACACTACAAGATCTGTTTCCGGCTGCAGAGAGAACTTTTGAATAGTGCAACGCTCCAAAGTAGCTTCACAGCCGGAAACAGAATGCAAGTTGGTGGGTAGCGGGTCCATAATGGATATGTTGCCGACCAGAGAGAGATCTAGTTGAGAGCGGATGACTTCTAAGTGCTTTCCCAGCCAGTGAGAGAATTGCTGGGTAGCGCAACACTGCAAGTTCTGTTCCTGCTCAGAGAGATCTAGTCGACAGCACACGACTCCAAAGTCCTTTCACAGTCAGATTCAGAATTTGTAGGTAGCGCTACACTGCAAGATCTGTTTCCGGTCAGAGAGATATCTGGTTGATACCTTGATGGTCCAAAGTTCGTTCACAGCCAGAGACAGAATTGGTGGGAAGAGCTGGACTGTAATGTCTCTTCCCGGCGGGATAGCGAAATGGTGGGTAGCGCAGCACTCCAAAGTCCTTTTCAATCCGGAAAGACAATTGGTGGGTGGTGAGACGCGGTAGGATCCGTTGCCAGTCGGAGAGGGAACTAGTGGGTACCACAACGATCTTAAGTATGTTCCCAGCCGGGAAAGGAATTGGTGCTTAGTGCGGCACTGGAAGATCTGTCCGGGCCCTAGTGACATCTAGGGGATAGCGGAACAAGCCAAAGTCTTTGCCTGCTGGAAAAGGAATTGGTCAGAGCCCGACGCTGCAGGATCCTTTCCCGGCTGGAGTGAGTACTAGTTCGTAGTATAAAATTATTAAGCAGGTTCCCAGCAGGAAACACAATTGGTGGGTAGCGCAAGACTGAAAGATCCGATTCCGGCTGGAGAGAGAACTGTTTCGTAGTGCAAGACTCCAGAGTAGGTTACCAGCTGGCAAATGAATACAAGTTGGTGGGTGGCAGGACTATTCAAGATCCGTTCCCGGCCGGGAGAGATCTAGTACCTAGTCTGACATTCCAAAGTTTTTTCCCAGCCGGAGAGATAATTATTGGGTAATGTGACAATGCAAGATCTCTTACCGGCCGGAGAGATATCCTGTGGATAGAGTCACGTTCTACAGTACTTTCCCAGCTGGAGACAAAATTGGTGGGTATCCATATACTGCAACAAGTGTTCTTAGCCTGAGAGATATCTCGTGGATAGCGTAACGTTGCAAACGACTTCCCCAGCCGGGGAGAAAACTAGTGGGTAGCCCGACACTGCAACATGTGTTCCTGCCTGAGAGATATCTCGTCGATAGCGCGACGCTCTCAAGTCCTTTCCCAGCCTGAGATGAAATGTGGGGGTACAACAACACTGCAAGATAAATTCCTGACTGGAGAGAGTATAAAGTAGTAGTAGTTGCCCAGCAGGAAGCAGAATTTGTCGGTAGCAGGACACTTTAAGATATATTTCCGGCCGGAGAGAGAACTTTTTGGTAGTGCAACAGTCCAAAGTATGTTCCCAGCAGTAAGCGGAATTGGTGCGTAGCGGAACAATGAAGGAACTGTTCCCGGGCGGAGAGACTTCTAGTTGATACTGGGACAGTAAAAAATCCTTTCCAGGCTTGAGAAAGATTTAGTCCATACAGCAACACTACAAGATCTCTTCACTGCCAGAGAGCTAACTGGTGAGTGAGGGGAGCCCTCCAAAGTGCTTGTCCACCCGGAAAGAGAATTGGTGAGCAGCAAGGCCCTCAAGGATCTGTTCCCAGCTGAAAAGAGAACTGGGGTGTAGCGGCAGAGTCCAGAATAGGTTCCCAGCTGGAAAAAGGATTGGTGCTTAGCGAGACACTGCAAGATCTCTTCCCGGCCTGAGAGAGAAGTGGCGGGTAGCGCAGCCCACCTAAGTCCTTTTCCAGCGGAAAGAGAGTTGGTGCCAGTGAGGAGCAGGAACCTGGAGGCTCTGTTCCCGGCTGAAGAGAGCACTGGTGGGTAGCACAATACTCCAAAATAGATTCGCAGGCGGAAAGAGAATTGGTGCTTAGCAAGACACTGGAAGATATCTTCCCGGCTGGAAAGAGAACGGGTTGGTAGCGGAGCCCTCCAAAGTCCTGTTCCAGCTGGAAAGAAAATTCATAAGCCACAAGAATATGCAGGATATGTTCCCAGCTGGAGCAAAAACTGGTGGGTAGTTGTTAGGGGTAGCCGGTAAGATGACTTATGATACCAGACTAGGCCATATGCCGGATTGGTCTTAGATGGAGAATCTTGTCTAGGAAGGCTCGTAATAAGGAGTAACTAAGTTACTCGCGTAGTGTAAAGATAATGTGGAAATAATAATTGTCAAACTTATTATATTGATAAGATCTCTTCTCCGGTGCTTGATGTTTTTGTTTAAGCGGGGGAGGCACTTCGATATTTATATTCCGCATCTGAGTCTTCGCGGGCCACATGTCTTAACCATACTAACTAAGTATCGACCGAACAAAGTTCTCTAAACTCTTAAGTGCGAACACCTCTTGACCCTGACAACTGTTTGACTCCATACTCACATTATGAAGACGTAGACTACCATATTATCGTGGGGGTGTGTCAGTCCCGTGAATAATAGGTCAGTCTAGAGTACACGCAGCCGACTAATGCCAACGTGATAATATCTCTTCACCAAACCGTATATGAAGCGGCCAACTTCAAAGGGTGTCAGACCATTCAATGCGCGAGAGTTCGTCACTGTCTGCGCATCAGGTTCCCGAACTGACCTGTCGGGGCAATTGCTCGAATAGCAATTTGCGCTCGCAATCTTATATTCGTACTGACTGGTTCTGAGCGGGCCCGGAGGTCTCCGCTATGTGTCTTCTGGTATTGTCATACAATATTTTACTTGAGTGTTTATTCTGATTCCGTCCGTCATCTTAGAGAACTCCTGTTCTTACCCTATGGGCATCCTAAAACGGGAACACAGACTTAAAGTTCTGAGACGTCTTTGCGCTATTATCGCCGTCATGTTTATGACTTGTCGCATAATTATATTTTAACTAATAATAAAAATGACACAGGTGTGAATCGAACACGTGACCTTATAGTCGGAGGCACCTGACTATCATCTTAAGCTAGACCGAGATGTATATGGTACTTTGTACTTTTTGGTACGCAGGGGTCTGTGCGTGAGCTTTATGGGTTGGCATTCTTGGTATGCCTGACAGTAGTGCAACACTACAAAATAGGTTCCCAGGAGGAAGTAGAATAGGTGCTTAGCGCGACACTGCAAGATCTCTTCAGGGCCGGAGAGAGAACTGGAAGGTAGCGCAGCCATCCAAGTTCCTTTTCCCGAGGGAAAGCGAATTGGTGAGTTGCAAGAACCTGCAGGATCTGTTCCTGGCCAGACAGATCAGGGGTCAGTAGCTAAACACTGCACAATCGGTTCCATGGGGAAACAGAATTGGTTCTTAGCGAGACAGTGCAAGATCCCTTCTGGGCCGGAGAGAGAACTGGTCGGTAGCGCAGCCCTACAAAGTACTTTGCCAGCCTGAAACAGAATTGGTGCTTGGCGCAACAGTGCAAGATCTCTTCCTGGCCGGAGCGGGAACAGGGGCGTAGTACAGCCCTCCAAAGTCCTTTTCCGGCTGGAAAGACAATTGGTGATTAGCAAGAACCTGCAGGATCTGTTCCCGGCTGGTGAGAGCACTGGTCAGTATCGCAATACTGCACCATCACTTCCCTGGCGGAAACAGAATTGCTAATTATCGAGACATTGCAACATCTCTTCCCGGCCGGAGATCGAACTAGTTCGTACAGCGGGTCTCCAAAGTTCTTTTCCAGCGGGAAATAGAAGTGGTACTTACCCCGAGCATGCAGGATCTCTTTGTGGCCGGATAGATATCTGGTGGGCAGCGCACCCCTTCAAAGTGCTTTTCCAGCCAGAAACAGCATTGGTGCTTAGTGCAACACTACCAGATCTCTTCCCGGATGGAGAGAAAACTTGTGGGGAGCGCAGCCCTCAAAACTCCTTTTCCAGCCGGAAATGGAATTGGGGAGTAGCAAGAACCACCAAGATCTCTCCCCGGCTGGATAGAGACCTGGTGTGTAGCACAACACTCCAAAATCCTAGTAGGTTTCCAGGCGGAAACTGAATTGGTGCTGAGTGCCACACTGCAAGCTGTCTGCTCGGCCAGAGAGAGAACTGGGCGGTATCCCAGGCGAGCAAAGCCCTTGTCCGGACAGAAAGAGAATTTGTAAGTAATAAGAACCTGCAGGATCTATTCCGGATTGGAGAGAGAACGTGTCCAGAGCGCAACACTCCAACATAGGTGCCCAGGCGGAAAGAGAATTGGTGCTTAGCGAGACACTGCAAGATATCTTCCCCGCCTGACAGAGAACTGCTGGGTAGTGCAGCCTTCCAAAGCCCTTTTGCTGTACAGAAAGAGAATTGGTGAGTAGCAAAAAGCTGCAAGATCTCTTCCCGGCTGGAGCGAGAAGCGGTAGGGAGCGGAGCCCTTGCGAGTCCTTTTCCAGCCGGAAAGAGAATTGGTGAGTAGGAACAACCGGCAAGATCGCTTCCCGGCTGGAGAGAACACTAGTGGGTAGCGCAACACTCCACAATCGGTTCCCAGGGGGAAACAGAATTGGTGCTTAGTGCCACACTCCAAACGCTCTGCCCGGGCGTAGAGAGAACTGGTCGGTACCCAAGTCGACCAAAGCACTTTTCCGTAGAAAAAGAGAATCGGTGAGTAATATGAACCTGCCGGATCTATTCCTGTTTGGAGAGAGGACTGGTGAGTATCGCAACACTCCAAGATAAATTCCCAGGCGGAACCAGAATTGGTACTTAGCGAGAGAGTGCAAGAAATCTTCCGGGCGGGAGAGAGAACTCCTGGGTAGTGCAGCTGTCCAAAAACCTTTTCCAGCAGAAAACAGAAGTGGTGGTTAGCGAGACACGCGAAGATCTCCTCCTGTCCGGAGAGAGAACTGGTGGGTAGCACAACACTCCACAATAGGTTCCCAGGCAGAAGGAGAAGTGGTGCTTAGTGAGACAATCGAAGATCTCTTCCCAGCCGGCCAGAGAGAACTGGTGGGTAGGGCAGCACTCCAAAGTCCATTTCCAGCCAGAAAGACCATTGGTAAGTAGCCAGAACCTGCAAGATCCCTTCCCGGCGGGAGAGAAAACTGGTGGGTAACGCAACACTCCACAATAGGTTACCAGGCGGAAACATGAATTGGTGCTTAGCAAGACACGCGAAAATGTCTTCCCGGTGAGAGAGAGAACTGGTTCGGTAGCGCCCGCCTCCAAAGTCCTTTTCCAGCCGGAAAGACAATTGGTAAGGAGCCAGAACCTGCAAGATCCCTTCCCAGCTAGAGAGACGACTATGGGGTAGCGCAACACTCCACAATAGGTGCCCAGGCGGAAACAGAATTGGTGCTTAGCGAGACACTCGAAGATCGCTTCCCGGCCGGAGAGAGACCTGGTGGGTAGCGCAGCCCTTGAAAGTCCTTTTCCAGCCAGAATGACAATTCTTGAGTAGCCAGAACCTGCAACATTCCTTCCCGGCTGGAGACAGAACTGGTGGGTAGCGCAACACTGCACAATAGCCTCCCAGGCGGAAACAGAATTGGTGCTTAGCGACACACGCGAGGATCGCTTCCCGGCCAGAGCGGGAACTGATGGCTAGCGCAGCCCTTGAAAGTCCTTTTCCAGCCGAAAAGACAATTGGTAAGTAGCCAGAACCTGCAAGTCCCTTCCCAGCTGGAGAGAGAACTGGTGGATAGCGCAACACTACCCAATACCTTTGCAGGCGGCAACAGAATTCGTGCTTAGCAACACACTCGACGATCTCTTCCCAGCCGGAGAGACAACTGCTGGGTAGCGCAGCCCTCCAAAGTCTTTTTCCAGCCAGAAATACAATTGGTGAGTAGCCAGAACCTGCAATATCCCTGCCCGGCTGGAGAGAGAACTGGTGGGTAGCGCAACACTCCACAATAGGTTACCAGGCGGAAACATGAATTTGGGCTTAGCGAGACACGCGAAGATGTCTTCCCGGCCGGAGAGAGAACTGGTGGGTAGGGCAGACCTTGAAAGTCCTTTTCCAGCTGGAAAGACAATTGGTGAGTAGCCAGAACCTGCAAGATCCCTTCCCAGCTGGAGAGAGAACTGGTGGGTAGCGCAACACTCCCCAATACTTTCGCAGGCGGAAACAGAATTGGTGCAAAGCAAGACACTTGATGATCCCTTCCCGGCCGGAGAGAAAACTGAGGGGTTGCGCAGGTCTCCCACGTCCTTTTCCCGCTGGAAAGAGAATTAGGGTCTAGCCCCACCACCCTGGACATCTTCCCGGCCAGATAGCGATTTCCCCAGTTGCGCTACAGAGCAAAGTCCCTTTCCAGCCGGAGCCAAGATTTGTTTGTTGCACCAAACAAGCTTACCCACACCCCTTTTTTGCGTCAGTTTGGCCTAACCCAACCCCTTAAAAGTGAAAAACAGCCTATAATAGCAAGGCGTAGCACACTTCCCCATTAGGTAAGTTCCATATCTCGGCGTTAATTAGTGAATTCGGAAGTTAGTTCCCAGGGCTAAACTGCATGCAGGACACATGCATGCTGGTGTCCTCTCACTGACGACTTGGCGCTCTTCGAATCTCTTCAGATACTCAATTTCATCAGCAATATGTAAAATCAGTCCTGGTCCACCAAGGAGGGTTATGGTCCCCCTGGTCCTCCTGGTCCACTCTAATCCGCCCTGGTCTACATTTTCGGTAAAATTTCAAAAAGTGTGGATCAGAATGGATCGGAGTGGACCAGGTGGACCAAGGGGACCACAACCCCCCTTGGTGGACCAGGAGTTTTCAGAACCACCGTGAATCATGCTCCGACATTTTGCTGATGTTGAACATCCTTCCTGTTCCGATAAAACAGGAATCTCTACCCGCTCGACCCACACCGAGCTTAGAATACGAGGTCGCCCATGCACGAGAGTGCAGTCCTCACACTCTCTCCGGGTGATACATCTCCCACTATCCCACCTGCGGCAGGATTTATCACTACACCACTATGATTCTTCACCACACCACCCTCTAGATAAGCAGAGTAGTGGAAGTTCTGTCCTAGAAGGGGTCGAGTTTCATATAAGTGCTCCGTCGCTCAGCGTACCGAAGAGTCTCCATACACAAGACGAAACAAGTATCACTCAGTTATACTCCAACTCCCTGACTTGTCTACGCACTTCGCACATCAACAAACATTCTCTTCTCCTGCCTCCTCCCTTCTACATATTAGCATCCTACAACTCGCTCGCTTCGCTCCCTCATGGCCTAACCCTAACCCTAACCCTAACCTCATTGGGTCGAGGCAGCTCCTCCAGACCTAGGCGTCATGCGTCCGCCGTGATCGTTGCTTTTGCTGATTCTTTTCTGGCCTGAAAGCGAATTTGTGAGTACCTAGAACCTGGAGAATCTGTTCCCGGCTGCAGAGCATACTGGTAGGTGGCCCTAGACTTCAAAATTGGTTTTGAGGCGGAAATAGAATTGGTGGTTAGCGCAACACCAGAAGATCGCTTCCCGGCCGGAAAGAGAACTGATGATTAGCACCTATCTCCAAAGTCCTTTTCCGGCCGCAAAGCGAATTGGTGAGTAGCATGAACCTGCAGGTTCTGTTCCTGGTTAGAGAGAGCAGTGGAGGGTAGCACACCCGTCCAAAATAGTTTCCCAGCCTGAAAAAGTATTGCAGCTTAGTCAGACTGCAAGATCTCTTCTTCCTCGGAGAGAGAACTGGTGGGTTGTGCAGCCCTCCAAAGTGCTTTTCAGGCCAGAAACAGACTTGGTCTGTAGCAAGACCCTCCCGAACATCTTCCCCACCAGTGAGTGATCTTATGAGTAGCGCTACACACCAAAATCCGTTTCCAGCCTGAGACAAGACTTGCCCCTGAACAAAATCACCCCACCCACACTCAATTTTCGCGTCAGTTCGGCCTAACCCAACCCCCTAACAGTGAAAAACAGTCTATAATAGGAGAGGTTCTGTCCCTCCCTGGGAAAGACAGATACATCCTTCTGTTTCCCCAGCGTACTGAAGAGATGCCAGAACAGCATTGAAACAAGTATGTAGTATCCCGATATCACTGTAAGTACCTTGTCCACCCCCTTAGAGCACATCCACTATCTTGTCTTCTCCCCTCCTCTCTTCTACACAGTTCAACTTTCACTGTACTCACTACACTGACTCTGTGTCTAACCCTAACAATAGGACCGAACATCGTCGAAACTCCGTGAATTTTCAAACCAAAAAGTATGCTCATGGTACTCTGGAAAGATTTTGCGCAAGGGCCATTGACCGGAGATTTTGTCTAGCTGTGAGATTTATTTCGAAGATATCTTTGCACCAGTTATTCGGTATAAATCTCTGCGATTATTTCTTGCGATTTCCACTAGAAACCATTGGCAACCAAGACAATTAGACATCAAATCCTCTTCCCTATACTCCAAACTGAAAGCAGAAGTTTACACGCGACCGCCACCAAGGTTCAGTGACAGAGATAAAGTATGAAAACTCCACTGATTCATATATGGACTCAAGCAATCTGTGAACCAATGCTAGGCTCTCTTCCCAACATTCTTTAGCTCCAAAGATTTCACTACCTTACATCAACACCTGTGCATGTTTATCCACAAGATGTTTGATTGTTATATCTCATTTTATGTAGACCATATTGCGATATACTCGTCTCACACCCTTCACCTAATTATCCTCTTCAAACACCTGAAATAGGCATTTGCGATCTCAGGCCTTAGGGAAGTCTAATTTTTACTAAGCCTACATCTCATATATACACCAGATGGTATCACTCTTACCCAGAAACTTACATTGGCACTATTCGCTCCCAATTGCCAATGGAAAACTCGAATACAGGATGAATGCAGAATCCATCCCCTTATCACAAACCATTACACTTATGAAAAGGGCTACGGAATAACTACAAGACCAAGTTACCATATACCAATCAATGATAGCATACCTCCTGTATCTCATCACCCGGATAAGACTTGATATAGCTTATATCATTTCATTTCTCGTACAATTCTCCTCCTGCCCTATCGAAGACCATATAAAGGCTGCTAAGCATATATTTAGATATGTTAACGGAATATGAAACCTTCGCCTATTTTAGAATTACTCAATAATTGGAGCAATATATGTTTATGTTGACGTTGACTTTGCCGGCTATCCTGACACCAGCAGATCTACATCCGGTTACATTGTTCTCTTCAATAACTGTTGCCTCTCTTGGCTTTCGAAGAAACACTTCTCTGTCGCGAAATCAACAATGGAAGCACAATTACTTGCCATGTCATATGGAACTTGCCACATTCGTTGGCTCCTTAAAAGCTCTGCTGACCTTCACTTCTATGCTCCAATCACCATGCATGCCGATAATACTAGTGCAAAGTTCCTAGCTGTCAACCCCCAGATTAGTCTTCATACTAAGCATATTGTCATGAACTACTCTATCACATGTGAAGCCTTAGAAGAAAATCTTTTTCTTCCCCTCAAAGATGAATCTGTCAACAATCTTGCCAACTCCTATACCACAATCATAGCGAAATCAGCATATCAGCCAATGGTGAATTTATTGAGCTGCAGATATTGTGGGGAAGGGTTGAAATTTTCTTATATCTATTAGTATATTGCATGACACTACCATATATTTCTTTACTTAGTTTATGTTTCAGCCCCACCTGTACACCACTTACATTACTACAGCTAAGAAATATTTCATAGTGTTTATTATTATTTTTAGGATTTAACATGTGCTTTCCTATCCGGTGTTCAGGATTTTATGCCTCATATGCACCAGTATTGGTCATGATATTTCTAATATTCCCATGACACCCTTATAGTTACATGTATATCATTTTACATTTACCTGGAAGAATCTCAGGGTCAAACATGGTCACACTTATGTTTCTTTTATTGTTTTCCCTCCATTTTTCCTGCGTATATGGGAGCGCACTTTCTTATAAATAATGTTGCTTCCCCGCTGACTTAGAATAACAAGAACCAGAATTGCTACTAATTTGCTCTACTACTATTCGTTTTCGCTTAGCGTGTGCTTGTAGTACTTAAAGCACCTGCCTAGTATTATCCAGATAGAGTAGATCATACCCCTGGTTTTCAGCTATTTAAACAATCAATATACTATTAAATAAGAAGTTTTGCAATATTGTTTACAACAGCTTCTTTAGTATAGGGAAATTCTTGGGAGTAGGTAAAGTAGATACTGAGTCCTATAATGGCTGAGGCAGAAGTTCGGAGAATCAAGAGCCTTGAGGTAATTAGTTAAGGAACATTGCCATGAGAAAGCAAGGGGCATCTGGTGGTCATTCAATCAGGATCCGGACGTACCAACAGCCTGGGCCTTTTACTTAACGCACTATTTATTTTTACTTATGTAGTCTTGGGTTTGTTGACCTCTTTATATAAATGCTCTTCACTCACTATCACTCTTACATAATCTAACTTTAACTCAAATAAAATCTCCCTATAACTGTCCTAAATCATAGCTACTTAACCAAACTCAAATATAAATTACCCTATGATACATACTAACTTCTAGCTGCCAAAATAAACCCAAATATAATAAAGCTATAACTCAAATCAAGTTATAGCTGGGATTAAATGAATCCTATATATGAAAAATTATCATAATCTGATATACATCAGCAAAAATAATACTCGGCGCCTAGTGCGCCCAGTGCGTCTGGCGCATCTAGCGCACATAACGTCAATCGAGAATCAGGACGCAACTACTAGTTCCGCTCACTCAGGGCGCACCTGGCGCAACACTTTATCTTCCTCAACGCACCTGGCACCACATCTAATCTTCCTGAACGCACCTGGCGCAACACCTAATCTTCCTGAACGCACCGGGCGCAACACCATACCTTCAGGAAAAGACTCAAGGGTCCCCTCTTTACCCACTCCTGACCTAGGTCACAACACTGATACATGATAAAAAGTGTATTTAAATTGTCTATTATATTTCTAATTCTACTAGTCTAGCTAAGTGACCTAAATACAGGCGTCACCTTCCCAGCTTCCTCCGGGCCCACCCTCCCCCGGCAGTGCTACAATAGAGACCACCTCCACAGCAGACAGCGAAATCCTGAGTTTTGATGCGACAGGTACGTACCTTATACCGGCGTGTAGCTGGCGTCGAGCCCAACAACCTCCCGCAAACAGAACTGGAATCCGTCAAGTAGTCGTGGAGTAATCTGCCATCGAGTAAAGTTCCGCCAGCATGGTACCTTCACAGTGGACAGCGATTTCCTGAGTTTTGATGCAACAGTGACGTACCTCATACCGGTGTGTAGCTGGCGTCGAGCCTAACAACGTCCAACAAACAGAATTGAAATCCGTCAAGTGGTCGTGGAGTAATCTGCCATCGAGTAAAATTCCGCCAGGGTTACTACCAAACACCCCCTGTGTTCGCAACGGGGCAGTCCGTCCGTCCTGAGCCAGGACGAGGACGGACGGCAGTTTGTCGTCCCGTCCGGTTATTTTCTAAAGTTGCCCGGCAAGTAGGATTGGAAGACGAGGACGGACGACATTTTGTCGTCCCGTCCGGTCATTTTCTAATGTTGCCCAACAAGTAAGAATCAAAGACGAGGACGGACGGCATTCTGTCATCCCATCCGGTCTTTTCTGGAACTTGCCCCACACATCCGAGTGAAGGACCGTCCCCCACCGTCCCCTGCCGTCCCCTGCCGTCCCCGGCCGTCTTCCGCCGTCTTCCGTTGTTTTCCGCTGTTTTCCGCCGTCCCCCGCCGTCCTCCACCACCCCTGGCCGTCCCCTACCGTCCCCTACCAGAATATGTCTCAGATCGTGGGCTTGTCGTCCTTCCTAATGACAGCCGTCCTGGAAATTCAAGGACGAGGACGGACGGCATTTTGTCGTCCCGTCCAGTCATTTTCTTAAGTTGCCCGACAAGTAGGCATCAAAGACGAGGACGGACTACGTTTTGCTGTCCCGTCTCGTCCCGGGCTCTTGGCAGTCCCCCCGCCGGGCCCTACGGGGGCCCCGGACGACTGCGAACACTGAACACCCCCTCCACAGAAGACAGCGCATTCCTGAGTTTTGATGCCACAGAGACGTACCTTATACCGGCGTCTAGCTGGCGTCGAGCCTAACAACCTCCCGCAAACCGAACTGGAATCCGTCAAGTAGTCGTGGAGTAATCTGCCATCGAGTAAAATTCCGCCAGGGTTACTATTGAGACCCCCCTCTACAGAAGAGAGTGAATCCATGAGTATTGATCGCGTAGGCACGTAACCTATACCGTTGCGTAGCTGGCGTCGAGCCCAACAACCTCCCGCAAACAGATTTGGAATCCGTCAGGTAGTCGTGGAGTAATCTGCCATCGAGTAAAATTCCGCCAGCATAGTACCTCCACAGTGGACAGCGAAATCCTGAGTTTCGATGCGACAGGAACGTACCTTATACCGGCGTGTAGCTGGCATCGAGCCCAACAACCTCCAACAAACGGAATCAAGATCCGTCCTGCGGTTGTGGAGTAATCAGCCTTCGAATCCTGCAATCGCCAGCCCTGTAACTGTATGAATAGTAGTCAGGTAGGAATGAATCCTATATCAGTGTGTAGCTGGCAACAAGCCCAAGATGATGCAGGTGTCAGATCCATAATCTGCAGAGTGTTTGTGGTGGAGTGTTCTGGGTAGGCCCGGGATGAGGGTGTTAGGTGTGATGAGAGGAAAGTGCGGAGTCGCGTCGCGTCCAGTCTAGCCTAAGTGCCTAAGTGCCGAGAAACCACAACAAAGTAGAGTCTGTCACAGTTATCACTCGCTTTCACACTGGAGTGAGCTGGCATTTTCGCTCTCTGAAAGATCAAGTTCTGAAAATAGAACTTAGCTGTGGAGCCTGAATGTCTTTAGCGCAAAATTAAAATTAAGAGGATGGTGGCTTTCTCACTTAGCGCCCAGACTACCCCAATTATTTTTGCCTGGGGTACCCCCTTTCCAGGAATGACGATGCGATAGGAGGAGATCTTCATGGGGTACTCTGGATGCGAGGGGAATGAATGGTGAATCAGGAGGTGCGATGGTGTTGTGTGCAGAGTCTGGAAGCACGGGAGGTAATGTTCAGTAGCTACTAGCATCCAGATGTCAGTGTGGATGCAACGGTGCCTCCTGACGCACCTGGCGCTAAGAGATGGGGCAAACTTGACAAAATGGTATACAAGATAATACAATGCTCTCTATCCTCATCTTTCTCCAAAACAGACTGACTGCCACTTTGTTAATACTGCTGGAATTATTTCTGGAAATTCTCCATAGCTTCAGGAAAATATGCCAATTTTTCACCTGATCAATGATTGTTATTAGTGTTGTGCACAAGCTAAGCCTGCCTCAATTCCCTTGGCAACCAGTCTCTTGGTAGCTGCTGGCAGCTAAGACAGGGGTCCACGAGCTTTCTGGTGGGTTCTTGGTGGGTTCTTCACCGCTTGAGTCCCGTTGTGCCACGAGCTGAGCCCGCTTGTGTACAACACTAGTTGTAGTAGCCTAACAAAATGCCGAGAGTTCACACCTATGACCCCAGAGTGGGGAAATATTTTTCACTCTATGCTGGTTTCCTACTATATTAGCTAACTGTACACTTGTGTCCATAAAGTCCTCATACCCCTGCAGCGCAACGCCGTTACCCCACTTCACGACAACAACTCCCTTCTACCATGCCTCTACCACATACAAAAAGGAGCCAGAGAAGACAAGAATAAAGCAATTTATACCTTATATAAACAGACAGATATCGGGTATAATAAAATTTCTAAGGTTCTCGGTATCTCAAAAGCAACTCTTCAATTAGTAGTCAAAAGGGCTGAAGAAACAGATGGAAACACTCATGATGCCCCCATATCTGGCAGACCAACAACCATTACAGACCAAAAAAGACAGATAGTGGGGGATATTATCGATGCTGAGCCTCATTTAGCACTAAGAGACATTACCCAAAAGGCCAATCTTGGTCTTTGTAAGAGCACTGTTGATAAGATCATCTCTAAAGCTGGTTTTAAGCTTTTGATGCCCTGAAAAAAGCCCTTTGGGAGGAATGGACAAAAGGAGAAGAGAAAGGAGTTTGCTAGGAAAAGAAGGAACTGAAGGAGGGCATGGAATTGGGTTGTATTTGTAGATGAAGCTACTATCATCTATGATTCAAATCCTGTGAGCAGAAAGATCAGAGTTAGACCTGGAGAGGAACTAGAAGAAAAAAGCTTAAAGCCTAGCTTTAAGTCTGGGAGGACTAGCATTAGGGTATATGCTGGAATAGTAAAGGGAGGAAGGACTGAGTTAATTCTTGTGAGGAAGAGGGGGAAGGAGGAAAGGACAGGCCTAAGAGACAGACTTGGCCTCAATTCCCACCAATATGCAACTGAGATCCACCAGCCCTACCTTATCCCTTTCATAAAAGGTC
>Ga0307507_10008237_pt1 | contig 14562 bp, 15 predicted proteins | sample 7_EM_MG_FD_207223 | JGI IMG/M metagenome (GOLD analysis project Ga0307507, IMG submission 207223) | Populus trichocarpa ectomycorrhiza microbial communities from riparian zone in the Pacific Northwest, United States - 7_EM | ecosystem: Host-associated > Plants > Roots > Unclassified | place... | reverse complement strand
GCTCTATGCGCCTCCATGCAAGTCCGGCCCATTTCACAAACGTCACGACGAGTACTTTACCCACATGTTAGCCTAACAGACCCTGCATATCCACCTTTGTGCTTTGATACGAGTGGTGATTACATGCCTTATTATATGGGATTCTTTGCTTGGCTGCAATTGGCCAAAGGCGGGAGGCAAGGGTGCAGCCGCGACTCGAGCACAGGCAACATCCCAATCACAACCAGGGCTTGATTCTTCATAGTTCTCTGGAGCGGAGCGAAGCTCAAATATAGATGGTAAAATTGCACTGTACTTGTAGTGATACGGGTTCTCAAGGCTAAGTTGAATAAAGTAGAGTTCATGTGCTGTGAGATGGGGAACTGGTTGCAGGTTACATAATCTCAGCAGGAATCTTGGCGCGGTCGTAGTATGTGCAGCTCAAGTGCAGGAAGGTGCTCTAGTAAGCACCGAAAATCTGGCTCACGTGAGTACGATGCCTTAGGTAATCCGTTACTCCTCAACTCAACTTTTGAATAAGCCGTGCGGCTCATTTGTAGAATTCTACGGGTAAATTGGTACAAAACCTATTGAATTTTGCAACGTTTATTCTCAGCCTTAACTTAAATTAGGAAAAGCGAATTCGAGGCAGGGACCCATTGCGACCGCCTTTTTATAAGTTAAGGGTTGTTCTTAAGACTCTCCAAAGTTGACCTGCAGGGTACCTGCACACATACTATACTCGAGTAGAGAGAAGGTTAAAGCGATTGCAAGGGGGTGATATGGACTAACCGGTATTCGAACCGCTTTGTGGTATGTGCCGAAAACCTACCGGCTGGGGATCTAACTTATTGGTATGGTTAGACGGGTGGCTGCTGGCTTTTAGCGGCAGCAACAATCACAAACGTGTTCGGCCTGGTCGAGAAAATCTGTGTTGCAAGGGATAAACTTATGATTCCACTAACCCTAACCCTACTTAATGTTGTCTCTTCAATTGATTGACAAACTTTCTCACTAACGTACTGGTATGTTGCAGAGGTGGGAGTTTTTGGATTCATCTTTATGCGCGGTATGTTGACCCTAAACTGAATGCGTCCGATCACTTTTTGTCGATTAACTAATGGCGGCGTATGATACTAGATGGCGAGTGGATATCAACTATCGTCGATGGCCAACTATACCTCAGGACTCGGGAGTGCCATGACGCCGAGTGGCATGTACAAGCACAATTCAGTAGAAAGGAGAAGGAGAAGGAGTATAACTAGACTTTCACCAAAGGGTCTAAGGCATTATTATTTACCAAGTGTAAGGATAAGAGCGAGACTTAGCTGCCTTTGCTGGAGAAGGCGTATGCTAAGGCTCATGGCCATTACGGTGCAATTGAGGGAGGCTGGACTGGGTAAGCTTTTAGTCCTCTCCTGTTCCCGGCATAATGATAATGGGCGACAGTTGACTGACACACGGAGTAGTGAGGGGGTTGAAGACCTGACCGGGGGTGTTACAAGTGAATTGTATACTTGCGATATCCTAGATAAGGACAGGTTCTGGAAGGAAGAACTGTTCCAGGTAAACAAGGATTTCTTGTTTGCAGCAGGTATATTGGGGAGTGCGACAGAAGAGCGATCCGGAATTATTTCGGGACGAGCCTATTCAGTCCTTGGGGTGGGGGGGACAGCGATTCGTCTTGGTCGGGTACGACATTCTATGCTCGAAATATCAACCAGGTATTAATTAATTGTCTTAGAAACCCATGGGGATCCACCGAGTGGAACGGTCGGTGGAGCGATGGTTCGAAAGAGTGGACAGCTGAATGGATGACACTCTTGGAGCATCGCTTCGGAGGCAATGGCGCCTTTTAGATGTCATGCAAACTAAAACCTATCTCCTTGGGGCTTTCACTCTTAGCTAAAAGCAACAGATAATGACTTCGTGCACAAATTCAGTCAGATCGATCGTACCCGCCTTTTCGGCCCTAGCTGGACCGTCACAAACCGCTGGATCCAAGTACCAGTGCCATGGGCAATGGAATACAGTTCGACGTGATTCAAAGTCAACGTCACTGCAAAGGGTCACGTGGTCATTGTCCTCTCCCAACTCGATCACCGCTACTTCCGCAGCCTCGCAAGACAGTATTCTTTAAACCTCCACGTCCGTGTCCAGAAGGAAGGTGAGACAGAATACATCACCCCTCACGATCAAACGTTGGCATGTCTTGAAGCGTGAATGTGGAACTCGAGCTAGAGCTGGGAAAGTATATTGTCATCTTTAAGGTTACTGGTGAGAAGGACCGTATGGCACCGACCAAAGACAAGGTGGTCCGGAAGACGAAGAAATACAACGGGAAGAAGTTCTTGTAAATTGGGATGAGTTGTGATCTTGCCTTCGCCAAGGCCGCAACTGAACCCGAGGACGAGGAGGTTATCACCGAGATGGCTACACGAGCAAGGAAGAAGGAAAAGGAGCGTGCTAAAAAGGCCAAAGCTGAGGGAGCTGACCCATCCGAACATGAAGGTGCCGGTGCAATCTGGGGCGGGAGTGCTGGGGTGGCGTCGCAACAGGGCAGAGGCACAGGGTCAGCCCCCACCAGGCCCTCTCACTTCCCGGGGAAGATAGCCAAGTGTAGGCAGTCTTCTAAGCCTGGTATGAGGGCTGGCTTCCGCGAGGGCGAGACAGCAGACGAAGCAGAGGAGGGAGAAGAAGCCGAGGAGGGCGAGGACAAAGAAGAGGAGGGCGAGGGAGAATAGGGAGAAGAAGTGGGAGAGGTGGGGAAGGAAGAAGAGAGTGACTGCGACGACGAAGACGACGACGAAGAGAATTATTAGGATGTCGTCGCATGCGTGGGCCTTCGCGTTCATGTCCAGGATAAGGAGCTAGAGGTTGAAGTGTTCACGCTCCTAACGAGAACTCCGACGCTCTTGACCAGGATCATCTGGCCAAGCATGCTGCTGAGGATGATGATGGTAATGGTGATGATGGTGATGGGGATAGCGAAGAGTAGATAAATTTCTCCTTGTTTGGAAAATGAGGGGACTATTGTGTTGTTTCGGAGTATGAAGGGCCCTATTAGGTTTGAGCGGGGGCATTCTATTCTACTTTGTTTGGTTTAGCTGATTTGGCTATCTTGTTCTCTTCGGTCCTGTGCTACCACGCGCCACCCTGATGAGGCGCCGCCGTTGAGATGTCTGATACTGGTATTTAGGATGATTAGTTGCTCGGTAACAGGGTCGACAGCAGAAAATTTTGATTCTGGATGACTTGAGTATTGTAGTGTATCCCAAGGGCCTTCGTCCTGATCGTGATTTGGGACCGGATAGTGTCATAGTGTCATACGGTAGAGTATCTTGTCTCCATGCTGGCCTCGGTGGTGTATCATATACTATCACTCGTGTTTTGAATGTCTGCTTGATACTCCTAGCATCCCCTATTATGATACAATCTTTCCCGGAACAACGATAGAATGACGAGTATAATGACTAGGCCAAAAAAGAAAAATCCCTTTATTCATCTAATACTTCTAAACTCTTCCTGGTGTCAAGACTTGGAAAGCCTCGAAACAGACCAATTGGCGTGAAGCTCCTGCCGCGACCGGAAAATGTCAACGCCAATACGCCAAACAATGATCGCCTAACATGACTTAGCGCCAAATATAATTTTTTTCCTATACCGGTAGTATAATCCTCAAGGGCTTCCATGCGCCGCTTTCTCGGCATTTCCATCGACACCCCCACATACACGGCCAGCTACCCCCCCTCTCCTCCAGATTACTTCCACCTCCCTCCCAGGATTCTATAATACAACAGCCTTGTGAACGCGGCTTTTATCTCTTTCTATTCTTTTCCCCTCTGGACCCAGGACTCTATGGCATCACGGTTCCGCATCGGGCGCAGGTGTATTATTCCTGTAGTTATGGTGGGAATGCCCGCTATATAGCTTTTGGTTTTTACTTTCTTCCTTCGCTATTAGGGCGGAGGGCGGGCTGGGATTGATCTCTATTTCTTGTGCATTCTAACTTTTGTCTATTTTTGGGGTTTTCCGAAATTATTCCTTGCTCTTCTAGGTATCATTAATACAGTAGCTGGCTTTGGGTATTTTATTTACTCCGTGGCTGTTGAGGAAGCAGTATCTCGACCACGGCTTTGTGATACTTACCGAGACTGGATGGGTGGATGGAGCCTAAGATAGCTGAACCTTTAGATACAGTCCGGACTGGGGCAACCGGACACAAAAGAGTGATTCTATCGAAGATTGTCATAGATAATAGTGTAGCCTAAGGCATAACTTACCTTTACAATGCTCTTCAATCCTCCCCCTCTATCCATCTATCCATTCATCTATCACCCCACCTGAGTCCAACAATTGCTCACGCTGGAGCTTACTAAAATCCTGCCATCCGTTGGGTACTTCGGCGACTGCACCAGACCCCCACAGTGACTGCTTATAATATTTACAATAGCGCTTTTTAGTCTTTTCCTTCTCTGTTTTTACTCCTAGGCCCTTCATCCATTCAAGAGTTTCGCCGTTTTTCATATCAGTCTCGTTTTCATTCCCATCTTCGGGAATAAATGTATAAGTTATCCGGGGTAGGCGGTGGGCTTCTGAATTAAATATACTGCAACCTATGAAGAAAAAATATTGGTCGATGTAGGTTGTTAGTCTAGGACTACGCAAAGCATGGCATTCTTGCATAACTCTCACCTTGCTCCTCATATTTTTCACTTCCATCTCACTCCTCATTCTCCTCATTCTCGTCACTCTCATCTTCCCCTTTCTCTCCAGCTTTGGTTCCATGCATCCCCGCTCTATTAGATCTCTCCTCACTATCACTTTGCTTCTCCTCTGCCATTGCCTCCTGGTCCGGCTTCCTTTTTCCACTATTTATCCATGAATTGCCGGCCTTGGCTGAGCTGGGCAACTCGTAAGGAGACTTACATGCTTTGCTCGAAAGGCTCAACTCTACCCCTTTACCTAAGTTAGTAACCATTCATTGAATCTTCAAGCTCAAGTGCAAATCTCCCAGCCGCTTATAGATGATTGTTCGCCGCAAGAGTTTAATTAGGATTTAGTTACCCCTCGAATACTATTGATGCTAGAATGGTGTGAGAAATGAGGAACATAATTGGTAGCGTGAAAGAAAAGGAGTCGCATTTATGTACGCGAGCCACTATATGCTTAGGGTGCGTTCGCTTAACAGCTGAACGGACCGTTTGAGTACTCGAGTAGGGAATTTAGAGGTTGAACCGTTGCATCCAACGGAGCCGTTCAAGAAGAAGATTTGGTGTTCGGTTACCAGCCTGCCGTTTGCTGAAAATGGGTGCCAACGGTCAGAAATGAGAAGGTCCTCTGGAGGTCCGTTTCATCGGCCGTTCGTCGATGTTGACAACCACGATGGCTCCTCTCCGGCACCCACGAAATCGGTTGACTAATGAATGGTTGGTTGAACAGTCTGCTTAACCGAACAGCTTTCCTGGGGATGGACCAAATCTCAAGCAACCGTTCATGGCTGTGAACGGTCATGTCTGGAACGGTAGTTGAACGGTCCATAGTTAACCGAACGGAACCTTAAGGATACGATATCTCCCTCTAGTACTATTTCAGAGCTCTTTCCTTGTATTGTTTTCATCCTCGCTAAGGGAAAAGCATCCAAGGCTATCCCTGGCTATTCTATATCTTCCTAAGTCTCTCGACAGCTCGGAGAGCACTTACAAATCACCAAACACCTCCGTTAGGATAACCTCCCGGGAACCTGGTAATAGCCTGCCCAGTGACCTCTCGAATTCCCAAACACATCCGGTGGTTGAGGACTGGCAACTAGGGCGGTGGTAGAAGGGATTGCTTGCTGTGAGTTACTAGTAAGTTAGGGCCCTATAGTATTTACAAGGGGGAACGGATTTTAACGGAGAAATAATTGTCGCCATTAACGGAGATTCTGTACAAGTATCGCCTGTGTGAAACCCGTAGAAGTATTGAGTATTATCCCATAGCCTGTCGAGACATTCAGTCCAGATTAGAATGTTGAACACTAACCCATTTGAGTGAGTGGGAGTAAATCTACGCGCACCCTCTTGTTTCCATCATGACCATACTGAGCAGTACGGATTCCGCCTTATGATGAGACCTACACCTCTTTGTGCTCAGTACGTTTTTCTTATCATGATTACTCAAGTGCGTGAGTGTTCAACATTCTAATCTGGACTGAATGTCTCGACAGGCTATGGGATACTGAGGGTATTAGCATCGGTCGCGGATCTCAGATCTGCTGCGCTTCTCCACGGCCAAGTGCGGGGGACTCGCTAACACTAACCACAGCGACATGATTCAGTTTTCTAATAGTAGGTTTATTTAGGTTAAGACACTCTTTTTGGAGGAGTAATCGGTTGTTAACCCAGGTCTTGGCATATTAATCGGTCCGGTAACAGTACTGTACACCATAGGTGTGAAATTCCCTAAATAACTGCCTTTTTTTAAACCTGGTGGGTTAATTAAAGCTTCACGTCTATTTAGATTTGTTCCTATTACCTTATTATCCAGCTTCTGTTCATTTAATAGCTTTATATTTGTGATAAGCGCTGTTCTGGAGTCTGCCATTCGAAGTTGGTGATCTTGGGGTCCGGAGTAGGTTGATTCAAGGAGAACCTCACCATGGGTTACACAAAATGCAAATTGATTAATCAGACGGGCTATTCACCCCACAAGGTGCCGGGTTTGTGATGACCCCGCTTTTCATCTTCTCACTCAGTTTCTACCCACCGAACTTAACAGCTCAACAATTCATCCCCCTATAGCGTTGCGGCCAGAGAGAAAATGTCGAGCTCACAGATCAATTATACTACAAACTCTCACAACAACACGCAGTACTCACATAACGCCGATTCTTTCAATATCATTGGTTCATTCAACAAAACTGTGAACATTGGTACGACAGACGAGAGGTCTGAGATTCAAGCATGGTTATCTCCACTCGAGCCCCGCACGCGGCATCAAGATATTCGAACCCGCCGGGCTGACGGCGTCGGAGAGTGGCTGCTGCAAACGGGTGAATTTCGGGGGTGGTGCGATGGCGCTCAACATGAGGGATCTGATCATCAGATTTTATTTTGCTGCGGTGGGCCGGGTGTTGGCAAAACCTATTTAAGGTGAGAGATAATCTACAGTGAAAAACTAAAAGATGGTGGTACTGACGTGCAGCGACACCAGCTCACTGGTGGTGGACAAGTTGTGCGATATGGCGGGAGAGCGAAACATTGGTGTTTCGTGTTTCTACGTTGATTTCGCGGCGCGGGAAGAGCAGTCTCCGGCAAACATACTCGGTTCACTACTGAAACAGATTGTCGGTAGATTGGAGAAGATACCGGATGAGATAAGTCGGATGTTTCAAGACAACAAAGAGGTGATCGGCGGAAGAGGGCCGCGGGTGGCAGAGATTGTGAAGATGCTGCAGGCTGCCGCATCTTTACAGCTGACATTTATATGTATTGATGCGCTGGACGAATGTGTGGAAAGGCATCGGCCTGAGATTCTAGATTCGTTGCGACAAATCATCGAGAAGTCCCCAAACACGCGAATATTTCTAACCGGAAGAGGACACATCCGGGGTGAGATTGACAGATATCTTAGCGGGAGAGCGACAGTTTTATCCATAAAACCCAACAATGATGACGTCGTGGGATATGTTCAGATGAGACTGAATAAGGATACATCTCTGGATAGGATGGACAGTGGCCTGGAGGACGAAATCATCAAGGGCATTGCCAAGAGTATTCCCGAAACGTAAGTGAGCAGCATGATGGGATAGTGGGTTTTATAACTGTCGCTGATAGAGATATCTAGGTTTCTACTGGTTTCCTTAACTGTGGATGCTGTCCTTGGCCAAGCCACGGCCTATGGCAGGCGGCAAAAGCTGAGAACAATGATAGAGGGCTTGGATTTGAAGGGTGTTTATGGCGCGACTCTAGAACGGATAAAGGAGCAGGGTGGGGAAAGAACGAGGCTGGGGATGGCAGCCCTGATGTGGATCTCGCATTCGGGGCGGTTATTACAAATCGATGAGCTTTTGCACGCCCTAGCAGTGGAGATAGGATCTACGAATATCAATGCCGAAAAGATTCCCTCGGTGGAGACGTTATTGAGCTGTTGCCTGGGGCTTGTGGTGGTTGATAGGGAGGCTTCGACTGTTCGCTTGATCCACCTTACTCTCCAGGAGTACCTCCACACCTGCCCTGACCTTTTTGGACCGACTCACTCGATAATGGCGGAAATCTGCCTGACGTACCTCAATTTCCAGACCATCAAGGATATTTCGTCCATACACTTAGTCCAGCCTCAGTTAACCCCCTTCCTAAAATATTCTTCCGTATATTGGGGCCTTCATGCTAGGAAAGAGGTTTCAAGGGGCGTGGTATTACTTGCGCTCCAGCTCTTCGGTCAAATTGAAACCCACATATCCACCAAGTTACTTCTGCAGGACCTGAAATGGAGGACTGGTCAATATTATGACATTCCCACGAGCGGTCCAGTGATTGGGTTTACCGGATTACATTGCGCATCAATTTTCGGAATTGCTGAAATCGCAACTTCTCTCATGAATCAGCCGAATTGTGATCTCGATGAAAGGGATTTTCTGGGTATCACACCGCTCATATGGGCTGCTATATGTGGGCAAGAGGAGGTAGCAAAGCTGCTGTTAGAACGGCAGGCTGTCAATCCAGACAAGCCAGATAGATACCCTCGTCGGACGGCGCTCTCGTGGGCCGCTGGGAAGGGGAATGAAGGCATCGTGAGGCTGCTGCTTGAGCGGGCATCTGCCAAACCCGATGGCACAGATGGTTGGTGGGGCAAGACCCCCCGAATGGTGAAGAAAGTTAGGGGAAGGAGGTATATCAACCCTAATGGGGCTGACGAACACGGCCGAACGCCAATCCTGTTAGCTGCCAAAGATGGGCACGAAGGGGTGGTGAAGTTGCTATTGGGAAGGAAGGATATCAAACCCCATATGCCGGACAAGCGTGGTCGAACGCCACTCTGGTGGGCTGCCGCGATGGGGCATGGTGGAGTGGTTGAGCTACTGTTGGAACGAGAAGACATCAGCCCCGATATGCCGGACAAAGGTGGGCTGACACCGTTCTTATGGGCCGCTGAGTGGGGGCATGACGAAGTAGTGAAGCTACTATTGGGGAGGGAAGGCGTTAACCCCGATATGCCAGGCAAGGGTGGCCAAACCCCCCTCTCGCGGGCTGCCGGGCGGGGGCATGATGTAGTAGTGAAGCTACTATTGGGGCAGGAAGACGTAAACCCTAATATGCTAGATAGTGATGGCCGAACACCGCTCTCGTGGGCGGCCGAGTGGGGGCGTAATGGAGTGGCGAAGCTGCTGTTGGGACGGGAAGACGTAAACCCTAATATACCAGATAATGATGGCCGAACACCGCTCTCGTGGGCCGCCATGAATTGCGATGATGGACAAGTGGAGACTGTGGAGCTGCTGTTGGGACGAGAAGACATCAACCCCGATATCCCGGACAATGATAGCCGAACGCCGCTCTCGTGGGCTGCTCGGAAGGGGCGTAATCGGATGGTTAAGCTACTACTAGAACGGGAAGACGTCAGCCCCGACATGCCAGATAATGGTGGCCGAACACCGCTCTCGTGGGCTGTCAAGGACGGGCATGATCGAGTAGTTGAGCTACTGCTAGGACGAGCAGACGTCAACCCCAATATGCCAGATAATGATGGCCGGACACCACTCTCGTGGGCTGCCTCGGTTTGGGGTCGTGAACCAGTGAGGGTGGTGGAGTTACTGTTGGAACGGGAAGACGTCAACCCCAATATACCAGATAATGATGGCCGCACACCGCTCTCGTGGGCTGCCGGGCTGGAGCATGATGGAGCGGTGGAGGTGGTGAAACTGCTGTTGGAACGGGCAGACGTTGACCCTGGCATACCCAACAAAAACGGTCTAACCCCACTCTCGTTGGCCTCCAAGGAGCGGCACGAAGGAGTGGTGAAACTACTACAAGCTCGGAAATCTGCAGACCCCCACCCAGCTTAACCCCAACAATAGAAATGCTTTTCTATCATGCTGAAACGCCGTCACGCGCCCCTTTCTCTGCATTTCCATAGACACGTCCATATATACCGCGGGCTCCCTCACTCTCCTCCATCTCACTTTTACCTCCCCGGAATATACAGCAATCTCGCGGACACCGTTGACTTTCCTTCTTTTCCCTTCCCTTGTCTCCGGATTCCGATCCTATCCTCGTACGGTTCGACATCAGGTGGGGATGTACCGTTCATGCGGTTGTAATGGAAATTTTCACTCTATGTTTTAGTTTTTACTTTCTTCCTCCCTGCATAAGAATACGTCGTTTTGTCTAGATCTGTCTCTGCTTCCTGCTTATATATTCTGACTTTTTTCCATTTTTCGTTGTTCCTGAATTACTTTTCTCTCCCTTGCTAGTAATACGCGTGCAGTTACCTGCTGGGGCACTCTTTTACAATATTGGTGATTATTGGAAACAGCGTCTAACTACAACTTCGTGATACTTGCCGGGATTGAATTGATGGAGCTTAAGGTATCATGCTTGAATATTGTACCATGTTCTAGGTTACCTCCTAGTGCGGCGTGAACTGGGCAGGGAAACAGCGCTTATATGTGAGGTTTCTCAATTAACTGCTATGATATAGACTGCTACTACCACTCCTATGCTTTTTGAGCTTTGCTAAGTTATCTATCTAAATTCAACAATTACACACCAAACTTAGACAAATCCTTTAATCCATCACCGCGGCTATAGAAGACTAGAGCTCAAGGAAAAAATATGCCCCGCTCACCAATGTAATCAGAATAGAGACTAACGACAATCCCACCATATCCAGCTCTGCCGCGAAGATCCGTGCTATAGGGGATAGGGTGTTACTTGCGCGAATAGCGACCCTAACCCTACCTCGAGCTAACTAAAGTAATTAAGTAATAAACCCTACCACTAGCCTATAGGCGTGTTGCAGAGGTGATTTTTATGGATTTCTCTTTCTGCGCAGTATGGTGGCCCTATATAGAATGAATGTATTCACTTTCTCCTCAACCAATTAATGGCAACTTAGGGATAGTGCGTGTGAACTATAATAACTATTGCTGATGACCAACTGCGCCAAGCGTATAAGGACATAGACTGGTACCTAAAAGCATAATTGAGTGAAAAGGAAAAGGAGTATAATCAGACTTTATCTAAAGGGTTCAAGGCACTCTTGGTTACCAGCTATGAGAACAACAAAGAGGCTGGATTGCCATTTCCGGAGAAGAGATATGATAAAAAAGGACCGTTGTGATATTTCTGAGCATGGAGGTGCCCTGTAGGTTTGGGAGAGGGAGCTTTCTACTTTGTTTGGCCTAGCTGCTTTCACTATACTGTTCGCTTCGGTTTTGTGTTACGCTACTCTGATGGGGTGTTACCGTTGTAATATTGGTAACTAAATCGATAGTAGAAATTGTTTATTCTGGGCGACTCAAATGTTGTAGCCTATCCTAGGAACCTTCATTTTGATCACGATTTAGGTCCGTATACCGGTACAATCATACGGTAGAGTGCTTTGTCCTTGCACTTGGCTCAGTAGTGTATCATATACTATCACTCGTGTTATTGATGCCTGCTCCAGCCAGATCCGAAGTGAGTTGTACTTATAACATCCCGTGTTATGATATCATCTTCACCGAAAAATGACAGAACGACGAGTAGTGAAGCTACTGTTTGGATGCGAGGACGTCGATCCCAATATGCCCAACGAAGAGAGTCTGACGCCCCTCGTTGACTCCGAAAAAGCAGTATGATACAAGTAGGTGGCGAAGCTACTGCAAGCCAACCAGTCTATAATACAAGCCCTAACCTGACTTAGCACAAACAATACGAAATAATATTATTTCCTGTTATCCCCAAAAACCTCCCTGTGCCGCTTTTTCGCCATTCCCATCGACGTCACATATACTCTCGGCTACCCCCCTCTTCCAGATTACTTTCCACCGCCGTTCTAGGAGGTTTCCATAAGGGCTTCGTGAACGCGGCTTTCTTCTCTTTCCATTCCTTCCCCTGCGGGTCCCCACCTCTATGGCACTGTAGTTCGGCATCGGGCACATGTGTATTATTCTTGTAGTTATAGCGGGAATGCCTGCTGGATATAGCTCTTAGGTTTCTCTTTCTTCCTTCTCTAGTATTTAGGCTGATATTGATTCGTAGTTCTTGTACATTCTGGGTTTTGTTTAATTTTTTTGTTTCTGAAGTGACTCTTTGCTCTCCTACGGAAAATTTGTGTATCATGTAGTACAGTAACTTTGGGTGTTTCATTTTACCCGTCGTCGGTGGTTGTTGCGGGAATATCATTTTAACTATAACTTTTTTGATACTTACCGGGACTGGATCAACGGACGGAGCTAAATATGGCTGAACCTCGAGCTTCATTCCGGATTAGGGTAGCTAAACACAGAACAACGCCTTTAGAAGAGATTTTCATAGGTAACTGTGTAGTCTTAGGTATCACTTACCTCTCCTACCCCTTTCAACCCTTCCTATCGATCCACCCATTCATCCAATACCTTCCTATGCCTAACAATTGCTCACGCTGGAGCTCGCTAAAACCCCGTCATTAGTTGGGGACTTCGGCGAGAGTACTAGACCCCCGCTGTTCCCGCTTATAGTACCTAGTCCCTTTAGTATTTTCCTTCTCCTCGTTTACTCCTACGCTCTTTATTCATCCATTCAAGAGTTTCGCCCCTTTTCACATTAGTCTTGTTTTCATTCCCACCGTCTGGCATGGGTGTATATCCGGGGGTAAATAGGGGATTTCTGAATCAAACATACTGCAACCTGTGAGGAAAAAATATTGGTCGATGTAGGTTGCTAGTCTAGGGCTACGCAAAGCATGGTAACGTACGGCACCGCCAAGCGGGACGGCGCACGGATGCGGGATGGCCAAATGCCTCAATCCCTACGATAGTTAAAAGCATGCAAGTACTCCATTTCTGATGCTATAAGAGTGAACAATAGATGAAATAAAAGCTAGAAACTAGGGAAACACGAATATGAGCTTCATTGAGACCTAAAACAAGATTCTAGAATATTACATGCAAAAAGAAAAGGAGAAACCCAATAAGAACAACCCATAAAATAAAGAAAGAAAAAAGCTACTTCTGTCCACGCAGGATCATCCCAAATGGCCTGTCAGGTAGCCTTGGATTGGTAGATGTGGCTAAGGGAATAGTGGTGGGAGGTTGTCGGCAAGGTTTAGGTGGAGGAGTAGGTGAAGATGGGGTGCTTTCAGTGCCTTCACTGCCGCTAATCAGAACAACAGAGTCTGGGGAAGATATGATTGATGGTGGAGAGAGAGCTGATCGGGCAAAGGTAACTCGATAGCGGCGAACCGGATGAGCAGGAGTAACAGAGTGTGGAGATGTTTTCTGGGGATGAGAGGAGGATTTTGATCAGTGAAGGGGGGGTTTTCGGGTTTTCTTCTCCTTCTTTATTTGGTCTGCCTTCTGCCGGATATTATAGAGAGTCATCGCCTCCTTTCCATCAATGACTCTAGCAGTAGTCATTCATCGCTTGTCTGCCTTTTGTGTAACATTTGTTGCTTTCTGCCAGTCTTGTAGCCGTCCTTCCTCTGAAATTTCCAAAGCAGCCTGAATCCCAGCACCAATTTCCCCCAAGCGAGAAATCACTTTTTTCAACTCCTCAGAAGTTACCTTTCCAACTGATTGAAGAACCTTATTGGTTTCTCTTCGGAAGTCTGTACTTTTGGCTGGTGTTTGAAGACCAAGGGTTTGGGAATAGCGGCGAAGAGGGGTATGTAAGATGGCAGTTGAAAATTGTAATTGGTCAAGCACAACCTTAGGGTAATAGGGGATGAGTCTGGTGGAGCGAAAAGCAGATTTAATATTGTCACTATATAGTAATTGCTTTCTCTCTCGCCTTCCTTAATAGTGGCTAGAAAATCCCCTTATGTATACCACTACCCTGCTGACGAGAAAAATCATCCACTGCCAAACAATAAAAATGTTGAAGTGGCCCAAAGACGGCAACATCAAGAGGCTGTAAAAGGTGTATGGAGTGGGCTGGTAGGCAGAGTAAAATAATCTCATTCTCCAAGCAGTACATGCAAAAGTCCCAATTAATATGAGATTAATGACGGTCAAGGATGATGAGGCGTTTGCGGCCCGGTGCAGATGGTGGTGCAAAGCTGTTGAAATCACGTGTGATAAATTCAAATCCTATAGGTTCATCAAGGGAAGAACGTGAACCATGTGGCACAGTCAAATGCAACAGTGGCTGTGCCACAAGAGTGCCAAGAATATGAGTGATTGACTGTGATGTAGTATAAATAATAATAGGTATCTATACCTGAAACTCCCTATCTTCTAATTATTATAGTCATTAGCATATTAGTGTTACAATGCTCTCCTCTCCGGGTGATAATTGCAGCAGGTAACCGATAGTCTTCTAACGATCACTCCTCTTGGCCCTATATCTGTTGCGATAGCTAAGTCCGTTGACTCCTATCTAGCAACGTCGATCGCTAGGTTCCTATAAGACAGTCGTGTCT
>Ga0307507_10008236_pt1 | contig 14564 bp, 4 predicted proteins | sample 7_EM_MG_FD_207223 | JGI IMG/M metagenome (GOLD analysis project Ga0307507, IMG submission 207223) | Populus trichocarpa ectomycorrhiza microbial communities from riparian zone in the Pacific Northwest, United States - 7_EM | ecosystem: Host-associated > Plants > Roots > Unclassified | place... | reverse complement strand
CCCTAGAGCTTCGAGCTACGAAGAGATTTTACAATGCACGTGCTCCGTGCACGTGACTCGTGCACGTGACCCACGCCTTTAGAGAATACAGATTATCTAACATCTGCTTAATTTGGGGTGGTGTAGTAGTTAGGATTAGTTTATATAGTTTAGTATAATTTTTAGGTTCTTAGTAGACGTTAGTGGAAATCTTATATTGGTGGAATTTGGTAGAATTTTTAAGTTAATAAAATTTAGTAGAATTCTTATATTAGTAGAATTGGGTAGACTTTTTGGGTATAGGGTAGACGTTAGTGGAAATTTTAAACTAGTAGATCCTAGTAGATTTTTTAGATTTTAGTTTAGGGTTTAAGTAGTAAGTTATAAGGCACTTCTACTTATAACGGGAGGTGGTAAATAAAAGCTTAAGGTTGTCCTAATTAATAGTTACCTTATATAGCTTTATTTAGGGTTGTCTAAGAATTACTAGGTAGCCTAGGGTAGTTATAAAGAGCTTAATTAATTCTTTATAGTTTAGGTATTAGAGTCTTAGTGCTGCTATATAAGTAATACGGCCTAAGATAGTATGTTTACTATTAAATCTAAATATGTTAATATACTAGTTAAGGAGTATTAGGGTAAACCTATTATCTTATATAAAGATTTTGTTAATAAATCCTATGCCGCTAGCTCCTGTGTTAATTAGGACTTAAGTATTAGCCTATTAACCTTTCTACTAAAGATAGTAGTTAACAGTTATACTACAATCCTAAGAGTTAGGGTTTGCTATATCTAATACATTTAATAAGATTCTGTAATATAGCTATCCTAAAAAGTAACTTAACTCTAAAATATGCCTTTTGGTAGTAAGTAGAAAGGGGTTCCTCTAGAATATTAGTTATAACTTTATCCTTATAAGTGGTACTTACTAGATATAGGGCTGGAGCTAGGTAAAGATTGGGGATAGTAACTAGAGGATTAATGCGGTAAACGGCTGCTAGCGTTAACTATTTATAGATCTTTTTAGAAGGGGGTGGAGCAGTAGTTAGAGGTGGGAGCTACTTCTATATTTAAAGTAGAGGCCTAGCTTAGTATATTATTTCTATTTAGAGGACCTTAGTGGGGCATATCCTAGGGTCCCAGTGTTAATATTTATGGTATTGGGGTGCTTAGGCTAGGATAATAACTTAATAGACGTTTGTAGGGTTGTTATATTATATTAAGGAGCGGACTTTAGTATTAGGCGTAGTATATTATTATACTATTTATTAATAACGTTTATATAAGCATTAAGGGCTTTTAGTAGGTCTATACTAATTAGGGAGGTTTTTAGTTTAGGACTTAGAGATTTAATAAGGCTATTAATTAGTATAAAGTTATTTTAGCCTATTTCCTTTACATAATAATTAAATTTAGAGAAGTATATTAGGAAACTTTTTCTTTCTTAAGTTATATAGTTTATCTTTCTTTAAGCAGTAGCTTAGCGGTTTAGGTTACCGTATATAGCTTTAAGAAGTATAACTAGGCTTTATACTAAGTTTGGCTAAAGAGGTTTAATAAGGTCCGCTATATCTCCTCCTAGTTAACTTGGGGTATAGTAAAGTTAGTTAGCTTTAGTTAGGTAACAGTTAGTATTACCAGTTAGCTTATTCTTAAGCCAGCTTAAGAATAACTAAAGCTCTTATTATTTACTAGTAAATACTAAAGGGTCTAGTAGTTTTTTAGATTATTATAATATAGTAGTTGGTTCTACTAGTGGGACAACTATTACTAGTTTAGGGCTTATATTCCGTATATTAGCTTCTAGTAATAGCAATTAGTCTTAAGGGCTTAATATAGGCGTTTTAAGGGTGCGGATTTCTTCTTAAAGGGCCTTAATTATTTTCTAGTGCTATGCTTCTTGTTTAGCTTATTATTAAGCTATAGCAGCTTAGTTTTATATAAGGGCGTTTATAAAGGACTTTTATATATCTGCCAATTATTCTTAGAGTGTGGATATAATATTAGTGGCTATTATAGGGGCTTTAAGGTCATTCTATATTTTAAATAGGGCGGGGCAGAGTATAGGTTTTTAAGATTTTAATATAATATAGTATTACGGAGTAAGTATAAGTGGTAATGGTATATAGCAAAGTAGATATTATTAAGCTATATACATAAACTGTATAATAAGGTTAAGACGTTATATAAGGAGAGAAGGTAAGGAAATGGGAAGAAAGGGTATATATTATTAGTTTAGTTGCTTAATTAATATATATATAGAGCAGAATAGGATTTAAGGAGCGGTCCTGGCAGAACTTAGTAGAATTTAGTAGACTTTGGCAGAATATAGCAAAATGCGGCAGATTGCCGTTAGATTGCTATAGATTGCCGGCAAATTGCCATCGAGTTGCCGTCTCGCGGTTAGTCTCTTCTTGCTGCGTCGGTGGAAATAGGTAGATGTGTGTAAGGTGTTACGGAGGTGTCCTGTAACAATTTCTAGTAGTAGGCACGGAGGATTATAATATAATACTCTTAATATAAAAAGGCCTTAAGACGGTTACCTAGTAGCTTATAAGCTAGAGCATTCTAAACTAGTTTTAGGTTATAAAGAAAATAGTAAAGAAAGGTAAAAGGGCGAATAAGTACCCCCTAAAGGCTCTATAGTAAAAGAGCAAAGTTTAAAATACTAGCGCGTCTATAGGCCTACTATAACAGCAGTAGTTACTAGAGAGGATTTATATATATAGACTATAGCGCTATAGCGTAGAGACTCTATATATAGAATAATATAATAGGTAAAATAAAAATAAAAATAAAAAGGCTATACTTTTAAAAGATATATTTACTAATATTATTTCAAAATCTACCTTTTATATAAGTCGTAATATTAATTCATATATTTTTGTTAAACTTACTAACTATAAAGTATAGTTATTAAAAAGGTATCCACTTATTATAGAATTTGGAAAAAGGTAAGTTTTTTTTTAATAAACAATAGATATATAGAATATTTAAAAAGTGGATAGTTGGAAGTATAATAGGAAAGTTATATAAATAGATAACGTCTAATTTTAAATAGATTAAGAAGCGTTTAATTAAAGAAAAGTTATAAAAATCTTAAGCTAACTTTTTTTTAGCTAAATTAAAACTGTAAATATATAGAAGTATTTTAGCCTATTTGCTTATAAGAGCAGGAAAAGAACTTATTATAGATCTAGTATACTTTAATAAAATAAAAGCATATTATTAAATTACTATATAGACATCCTTTAAACTTTATATAAAAGAGTTAACTATTACATAAAGGCTATTAATGCTTTAATCTTGCTATACTAAGATAATTTTTAATAAGCTAAAAAGTAAATATAGTTATAATTAAAGTATTTTAACCTCTTCTAATTATACTTTAAAGGCCAGTTTAGAGCCTATACTAGCTTCTATTATAATAGTAAATAATAAATCGTTTATATTTATAAAACAGGCTAATTATACTATTTTATTGCGGTTAAAAGGTAAGGAAGTATATTAAATATTTGCATTTTATTTTCTTTAAATAGGGTATTCTAATTCCTTATCTAAATCTATATTATAAACTATTTAGTATCCCTTATAACGGTATAATTCGTTCTATGGTTATTAATAAGAGGCTTACTAATAGAACTAATATAATTAAGTCAAGACATCTAGTTATAATTATATCTACGCATAGGTTGCCTAATAGTAGGGCGCTACCATTAAAAGGGATACTTTACTTTACTTTACTTTAAAAATTATATATTAAAGGTATATAAATACTCTCTATTACTATACACTCTAAAATAAAATCTACAGCTTAGCTAACTATTGCTTTATATATTAATTCTTAGAGGCTCTATAGTAGGAGAGTAAAGTTTAGGATACTTAGCGCGTCTATATAGCTTACTATAATAGTAGTAGTTATTAGGGAGATTAAAAGTAAGGATATAGAGAACTATAGGCAACTTATAGGCGACTTATAGGCGCCACGTAGGCGGGGCCTAGAGGTAGAGAAATAGAATATTAGGTTTTTTTTATAGAGTTTTCTCCCTATATATATAAGAGGTAGTTTTATAGTCTATATAGGCATAATAGGGATCTAAATTGGACGTTAAGCAATAAATAAAGGTGTTATGGGACATCTCCGTGACACCTTACACACGTCTACCTGTTTCCACCGACTCAACAAGAAGAAACCGACCACGGCACGGCAATCTGACGGCAATCTACGGCAATCTGGCGGCAGTCTGCCGCATTCTGCCATATTCTGCCAAGTCTAATAAATCCTGCCAAGTTCTGCCAGGACCACTACTTAAGTCCTATTCTATCCTGTGTATAGGTTAACCAAGCAACCAAACTAACAATATATACCCTTTCTTCCCGTTTTCTTACCTTCTTTCCTTATATAACGTCTTAACTTTACCACACAGTTTATATACATAGCTTAATAATATCTACTTTGCTATATATTATTGTCACTTATACTTACTCCGTAACACTACGTTGTGTTAAAAACCTATACTCCGCCCTACCCCGCCCCGTCCAAAATACAGAACAACTTTAAAACCCCTATAACGGCCGCCAATATCATGTCCGCACTCTAAGAACAATTAGTAAATATACAGAAGTCTTTTTATAGACGCCCTTACACAGAATTAGGCCGCTATAGCTAAATAATAAGCTAAACAAGAAGTATGGCACTAGGAATCATTTAAAGCACTTTAAGAAGAAGTCCGCACCCTAAAGGCACCTACGTTGGGGTCCTAAGACCAAATACTAGCCTAAGAGGCTACTAACACGCCACCTATAGACGAAATAAAAATAACCAAATCTGGACCTGGCTCGTCGGGTGTGAACCCTAAGCCAGCTGCAGATATTCATTCTGTAAATCCGTCTACTGCACCATAATAATCCAAACAACTACCAGACCCTCTAATATTCACCAGTAAATAATAAGAACTCCAATTATTCCTAAGCCGGCTTAAAAATAAGCTAGCTAGTAACGCTGACCGCTACCTAACTAAAGCTAACTAACTCTACTACGCCCTAAGTCAACTAGGAGGAGACGCAGCTAACCTTATTAAACCTCTTTAACCAAACTCAGTACTAAGCCTAGTTATACTTCTTAAAGCCATATATAGTAACCTAAACTGCCAAGCTACTGCTTAGAGGAAGATAAACTACATAGCCTAAGGAATAAAAAGCTTTCTAGTATACTTCTCTGAATTTAACCGCTACGCAAAGGAAACAGGCTAGAATGACTCCACACTAATTAACAGCCTTATTAAATCCCTAAGCCCCAAACTAAAAACCTCCCTTATTAGCGTAGACCTACTAGGAGCCCTTAACGCCTGTGTAAACGTTATTAATAAACGGTATAATGATATACTACGCCTAACACCGAAATCCACCCCTTAATACAATATAATAGCTCTGCGAACATCTACTAAGTTATTATCTTAGCCTAAGCACCCTAATGCCATAGATATTAACACTGGAACCCTAGAATACGCCCTACTAGGGTCCTTTAAATAAGAATGACGCACTAAGCTAGGCCTCTATTTTAAGTATAGAAGTAGCTCCTACCTCTTTAACCACTATTCCGTTCCTATACCCTAACGTAATTTATAAACAGCCAACGCCAGCAGCCGCTTACTGCATTAATCCTCCAGTTACCGTCCCCAATCTTTACCTGGTTCCAGCCCTATATCTAGTAAGCACTACTTACAAAGATAAAGATATAACTAACACGCTATAAGAACTCTGCCCCAATTACCTCTAAAAGGAAGGTCCTAGAGCTAAGTCGCTCTCTAGGACGGCGCTGCCTTAGGATCTCGTTAAATGCTTTGGATGTTACGAACTCTAACTCTTAGGATTATAGCATAACCGTTAATTGTTGTCTTTAGCAGAATAATTAATAGGTTAATACTTAAGTCCTAGTTAATATAGGAGCCAGTAGCATAGGATTTATTAACAAAATCTTTGCGTAAGATAATGGTTTTACTCTAACCCCCCTTAACCGGCATATTAATATATTTAGATTTAATAGCAAACGCACTATCTTAGGCCGTATTACCCACGTAGTATTCCTAAGACTCTAATACCTAAACTACAAAGAACTAATTAAGCTTTTTATTACCACCCTAGGTTACTTAGTAATCCTTAGATAACCCTAGATAAAGCTATATAAGGTAACCATTAATTAAAACAACCTTAAGCTTCTATTTACCGCCTACTATTGCAAGCAGAAGTGCCTTATAACTTGCTGCTTAGACCTAGAACTAGAATCTGAAAGATCCACCAAGATCCACCAGTCTAAAATTTCCACTGAATTCCACTAATATAAGATTTCTACTGACGTCCACCAAGAACCTGAAAATTATACCGAACAGCATAAACTAATCCTAACTACTAAACCACCCCAAACCAAATAGAAGCTTAAGCTTAATATACAAAAGTACTAGAAGAACTGGTATTCTACCATAAAAAAGATACTTAAAGAACCTGAACCTAAATCTGACACCGACTCTGTACCTAATACTAAACCTAAACCTAAATAAGAAACCATATAAGAAACTAAGGATAATCTAAGCTTGCTTAACACCTTAGACATTTATATAATTAGAGCTACCCTATTAGTATAACTCGCTAAGAAACCTAAATATACAATCTTTGCTGTTACAATGGCTGATATTAAAAAGGCCTTAGTACTAAAGAAACACACTGACCCCGCTATAAAGGTACCAGTAGAATACTATAATTATCTAGATGTATTCTTATAAAAGGAAGCTAATAAGCTACCGGAACGCCGTCTATATAATTATAAGATTATAGTTAAAGAAGGAAGATATTCTAGATTCGGACCCTTATATAAGATATCCTAAAACAAACTTTAGGTACTACGGAAGTACTTAGACGAACATCTAGACAAAGGATTTATTAGAGCAAGTTTTTTACCTATAGCCGCACCAGTAATCTTTGTTAAGAAACCTGGTAGCGGTTTACGCTTCTTAACGCTGTTACTGTTAAGAACTAATACCTAATCCCGTTAATTTAAGAGACACTAAACTAATTAAGTAAGGCTCGCTTCTATACAAAGCTTAATATTATCCATGTATTTAACTACCTCTATATCGCAAAAGGAGACGAATGGCTTACTGCATTTTATACTCAATACGGATTATTTAAGTACTTGGTAATGCCATTTGGCCTTGCAAACGCCCTAAGTTTATTCTAACATTTTATGAATGATACCCTACGCCCATACCTAGACGTCTTTTATACTGCTTATATTAATAACATCTTAATATATAGCAATAGTCTAGCTAAATATTAAAAATATATTAAACTGGTCCTATAAGCCTTGCGCGGAGCCAGCCTATAATTAGATATAGATAAATGCGAGTTCCATAAAACGGAAGTCCTATACCTTAGACTTATTATTTCTACAGATGGCGTATAAATGGACCCTAAGAAAGTTAAAGTAATTGTAAACTGGCAAGAACCTAAGAATGTTAAGGACATAAGGGCCTTTATAGGCTTCGCCAACTTCTACTAATAATTTATTAATAATTTCTCCGCCTTAGTTTTACCCCTTATGGCCTTAACCTAAAAGGATAAAGCCTTTATCCTTAGTAAGGAATGTAAGAAAGCCTTTGCTTATCTAAAAGTTATATTTACCACTGCACCTATACTCTAACACTTCAACCCAGATTAAATAAGTGTTGTAGAAGCTGACTTATCTAATTATATTACTAGAGGCATTCTGTCTTAATATAACGAGGAAGGAGTATTACACCCTATAGCATACTTCTTAAAACAACTAAGTCTAGCTAAATGCAATTACAAGATCTATAATAAGGAACTGCTAGCTATTATTAAATGCTTTAAGCAATGGCGACCTAAACTAGAAGGTGCCGGATTTCTAATTAAGGTTTTTAGCGATTATAAGAACCTATAATACTTTACGACCATAAAGCAGCTAAGTTACTATTAGGCCCGCTGGTTAGAATATCTATCCTGTTTCTGATTCTCTATTATATACTGCCCAGGCATTTAAGGTTAGAAGCCTAATGCCCTAACCTAACACTCGCAAAACGCGCCAGCACTAAAAAAAGCGCGCTCTTACCGAAATTAGACCCTACTTTACCCCAAATTATTTAACCCTCCTCCTAAAGATCTTACAGTATACGTCCTTAAAATAACTAATTAATTAATTAAATAGATTATAATTAATAAATACCTAAATAATAAATTTATCTAAGAGACGCTTAAGCTAATGTAAGATGGCATTAGATGCTCTAAAAAGATTTCTCTAAGTAAATATAAAGCCCGTGGAAACCGCTTATACTACGAAAACCGCCTAGTTATCCCTAATTATAATAAACTCAAGCTTAAGCTCCTTAAATATATATATAACCTACTAGTAGCTAGCCACCTAGGCTAAGGAAAAACCCTGGAACTACTCTAATAGAAGTACTACTGGCTAAATATACACGACATAATATAAAGGTACATCTCTAGCTGCCACACCTGCTAATAAGCCAAAGGTTTGCATAAGACGTATAACGGCTTTCTAAAGCTACTGCCTGTTCTAGACCAAAGATAGAAGGATATCTTAATTAACTTTATTGTTAAGCTCCCCGTAAGTAAAGGCTATATAAATATTATAGTAGTTATAGACCGACTATCTAAAATAAGACACTTAATTGCCTGTCCTAATATGTTAACACCTACTATTACCCATCTGTTCCTGGATTATATATAGAAACTCCACGGACTCCCTAAAACAATTATCTCCAATAAAGGCAGCCAGTTTATCTCTATATTCTAGAAAGAACTAACTACCTAACTCCGCATTAAAGTACTATTGTTTATAGCATACTACCTAGAAACAGATGGTTAAACAGAATGTGCAAATGCTATAATAGAATAATATATTCGGATATATACGTTATACCTATAGGACGACTGGATGGACTGGCTTGCATTTACTGAGTTTACTACAAATAACTCCGTCTTAGAAACCACAAAGGTCTCCCTATTTCTGGCCAACTATAGCCAGCATCTATAAATAGGTTTTGAACCCTTTAGTAATGTTCCTTACCCCGCCTATTAGGCCTTATAAGTTGCAGAAACAAATAAATTTATAAAGAAGATGGAAGAACTATAAGAGTTCCTTACTAACGAAATAATATAGGCCTAATTAGTCTATAAAGCCGCAGCGAATAAGAACCGAACCCTAGCACCAGCTTACTAAATTAGTAACTTTATCTAGCTAGATATAAGAAATCTAAACACAAAATGACCTACTAAGAAACTTAATTGGAAGAACGCTGGCCCTTATAAGGTTGAAAAGGTTGTCTCTCCTTATGCCTACTAACTAAAGCTCCCTAATACAGTTAAAATCCACCCCGTATTCTATACGTTAGTCCTCCGCCCTGCTGCCCCTATATTAGATACCCTGCCTAGACAGATCTAGGACCCTCCTCTACTAGTCGAAGTGGATAGTAAGGATAAGTATTTTGTTAAAAGAATTAATAACATTAAATACGACAAACGGAAATGTAAATATATATACCTTATAAAATGGAGAGGCTTTACCAAGTCCTTATAGGAACCCGTTAACTCTGTAGGACTTACACAAGCCGTAGAAGACTTTCACGAACTCTACCTAGAACTACCACAGCCCTATCTTACAGAAGCTTAAGTTTAAAGGGGGGGTACTATCACGGGACACCTCCGTGACACCTTATACACGTCTACCTGTTTCCACCGACTTAATAAGAAGAAACCGACCACAATATGGCAATCTAACGGCAATCTACGGCAATCTGGCGGCAGTCTGCCGCATTCTACTATATTCTGCCAAGTCCAACAAATCCTGCTAAGTTCTGCCAGGACCACTACTTAAGTCCTATTCTGTCCCGTGCATAGGTTGACTAAGCAACCAAACTAACAATATATACCCTTTCTTCCCGTTTTCTTACCTTCTTTCCTTACGCAACGTCTTAACTTTATCACATAGTTTATGTACGTAGCTTAATAATATCTACTTTGCTATATATTATCGTCACTCGTACTCACTCCGTGACAAAAGGCCGCTACTAGTTGCACACCCCCTAATTACTGCGCGCACATCCCCTAATTGATACGTGCACACCCCCCAATAAATAGGCTTAGATTCTTCCTCTTTAAGTTAGAATATTACGTGTGTTTGACTGGTATGTATCTACATCACGAAAATTAAACTTTTAACATGCAACTTCTTTCTATAACTATACCACCAGAATCAAGTCTTAATTTTAACTATAGTACAACTTATAGAGTTTAAATTAAAGCTGGAATGCGCTAAAGGACCCCTTAGCAAAGTCACGCTGAAAGGGTAAGGCCCTACGACTGCTATAAGCCTGTAAAATATTGCCGCCAATAATTGGCAGGCAATCTGCAGAGGCATCTTAACTTCCACCACCATTTTTTGACACTGTATAGTACTGCCCTTTAACGAACTCGCCGACATTATTAAGGGCGAAGTTTGCGCGATCGTATAGCTTTAATAGAGGTGCGTTAGGAGCTATGGTAGATGTGGGGAAAAGTATACAAACGCGAGGTGTTAATTTGGGTATGGGCGCGTGTTGTTTTTATAATTTGGGTGTAAACAAGTTAAATACACGTAATGTTCTAACTTAAAGAAGAAGAATCTAAGCCTGTTTAATAGGGGGTGTACGCGTATTAATTAGGGGGTGTGCGCGCAGTAATTAGGGGGTGTGTAACTAGTAGCGGCCTGTAAGGGATATTATTGCGGACACCTTGGGTTGCCCTTAGGACAACCTCCGGACGCCCCTTGGATGGTCGCCGGTCACGTGCCAGAGGTACGTGCCTGTAGTATATAGTCTCCACAATCCCTAAGGCCTTACCTCTTTAAGGATTCGTCTCTCTTACTAATCTATCCTATTCTATAATCGTGTCCTTATAGCCCCCTATCTATAAAGTCCCCTTATATTTAAATCCTTCCTACTCTATTTAGAAGGGTAGCTAGCTCTAAAGACCAGATTATTTATTTATATTTTTTGTTTACATTTACCATCCTCCCTTAAAATCTCGCGATAACCTAAATAGAAACTCCACGAATACCTTATAGAAAGCCGTCGCGCTAAGGCAAGAAAGTCCCTCTAATAGTAAGAGATTGCGATAATATAAACCTCTAGGCAAGATGGCTGAATAAGCCCTAATACCTAGATGCATTAAGAGCTCGAAGACTCTTGTATACCTATGGTTACCGGCAATATTAAGGAAAACATAGACACCTTCTATAACGGTTATAATACTGCTAAAAAGCAACTGGAACCCCTTTAGCCCTACTTAGGCTAATTAGAAGATTAAGCGCCAGAGGTAACGCTAAGATCTTCCCCTAAATTAGAAATGCCAGAGGAATATACTAATACGCCTAATTAGGGACCCAACTGGAACCCTCCCGGAAGACTACCGGCCTATAATTAGTATAGTAGCGATATATAGACTGCTTATAAGCTAAGCGGGCCTACCTCTTTGGGTAATCTAACCTAACTACTAACTTAAGACTTAAGCTTTATAGGGAAACTCGTATTAGCTACTAGTACTAATACTACCTCCGTAGCTAGAGCTTCCCTAGGTCTAAAGTTGGAAAGTTAAGAGCCCTATACCAATTTTCTTTAAGAAGGATATTAGGAAGCTGCCGTAAGGCTCTTAGAAGCCATATGGGAAGGAGCCACTAATAAATATATTAGAAACCTCTAGGGGTAGGTCTAGATCTAGTAGAGCTTAATCTAGGCTAGATAAAATCTTTTATAACCTAGCTAAGGCTAAGGGCCTTTTAGGGGCTACCTAGTACCTACCTAAGGAGGTATAGAAGACTTAGAGAGGTATTTATGCAGTAAATAGAAAAAGGATATAGACTAACTGGCTAAGGCCTCTAGTAGTCTAGAACTCTGCTATAGACCTAACGCCTAATAGTTGGACGATTGGGTTTATAAAATGGATAACTTCTTTAAGATGCTGATGATATAAGATAATACTAAAGAGCGTACTTAATAGATTATTAGTTCCAACGACGAGCAAGGAGGAAATACACAAGCAGCCACGATTCTGAGGACGAGAGATGATATAAAGATACAAGAAACTAGCTAAAGAATACCCTAAGAAAAGAAGCAAGGAATAACTGGAGACGGTTTATAAACAAATACACTACTAACCTAAGTCTCCCCTATAACAAGGGCCTTTGGACCATAGCGAAATGGGTAAAGAAAAAGGCGGGACGCCTAGTAGAAGATCCATACCTACCACCCCTACAAAGAGCAGGCGAACTACAGGCCACAAGCAACAATAATAAGAAGGCAAAGATTCTTACAGAAAGATTTTTCCCTTAACCGGCTCCAGCAGACCTTAGCGACATTACCGGTGAAACACCGGTGACTCGCCTAAGGGTCGACAGCGACATAACAACTAAAGAAATGGCCAGAACCATTAGCCGCCTCTCAAACAACACAGCACTAGGACTAGATAGGATCCTAAACGAAGCCCTAAAGACCTGTGGACCACTTATAGCACCTTGGCTTATAGACGTAGCCAGAGCATGCTTTGCAATAGGCTACTACCCGCGACTTAGAAGATCCATGACGACGGTTATCTTATAAAAAGAAGGCAAAGCAGACTACTTAATCCCAGGAAGCTACCGCCCTATTGCCTTAGAAAACACCCTAAGTAAGATCTTAGAAAAGGTTATAGCGGACCATATAGCAGACACGGTAGAGGAATATGCCCTACTACCACAAAGCTAAATAGGGGCAAGAAAGAATCGCTTAATGCTATTAGCACTTACACTACTTACTGCTACCATTAAAACTGCATGGGCTATGCGAAAGGACTTTATAGTATCAATACTTAGCCTAGATATTAGCGGCGCCTACGATAATGTACCCTATAAGCGTCTCCTATATATCCTTAGGGTAAAGGGCTTCCTAAAATGGATCATTCAGTTTATTTAAGGATTTATAGGCTAGAAAGAAACGTTACTAGTCTTTAGCGGATACCAGAGCCCCCCTATCGCAATTATAACAGGAATACCATAAGGATCACCTCTGTTGCCTATACTCTTTCTCTTCTTTGTAAGCAACCTGCTTAACACCTTTAAGGAAGGGGCGACCTAGGGAATAGGCTTTGTTGATGACATAAACCTAATTATATATGGGCCAACAGCCGCAGAGAACTGCAGGACACTAGAGAAAGCCCACGACACCTATATAGAATAGGCAAGACGATATAGAGTCCAATTCTTACCAGAGAAATACCAGCTAATCTATTTTATAAGAAAACGTAACTAATCTGCAGATCTTTAGTATATAATCCATATCTAAGGCTTTAGGGGTCAACCAGTTCAAGGCCTAAGGGTATTGGGAGTATGGGTAGACAGTAAGCTCTAGTGGAGCGCATATACGGCGTAAGCGGCCCGTAAGGGCTAAGCATAGTATATCGCCATGTCTAGGATCGTTAATTCTATATAGGGTCCATGCTTCCAGAGGTCACGCCTACTATACACAGCAGTTGTCCGGCCAACCATAACGTATAGATCTAGCATTTGGGCCACTAGAGAAACCAAGAAAGGCCCCCCTAAATCACTCCTTAAACCACTCTAAAAGGTCTAAACAGCCTGCCTTAGGAGTATAACAGGCGGGTATAAGCGAACGGCTACAGCACTGCTCAAGAAGGAAGCCAATATTCCCCCCCTATAACTATATATTGAAGCCGATGCAATGCAAAGGGTGTAAAAGGAACGTAACTCTAACGTTATAAAGTATATCAAGACACGCCTAAACAAACTATGGAGGGACCCTAGGGTGCCCTATAGGAGAAGGAACTAACAACCCCAAAGTAGGGAAGATATATTAGGAAAACAGGTGGAGAAAGCAGAAGAAGAATAGTGCGGCGCTAGGGCCCAGGCCTATATAGAGAAGAAAGGGAGACGTATAAGAGGCTAGCAAAGACAACAGTAAGGGAGAAAAAGGAGCCAAAGTAGAGCATAAAAGAGTACTGGAAAACCATCTACCGCAACACAATACTGGTTGGACCGACGCTGGAGAGACGAATAGGAGTCGAAGGTACAGAGGTAGACTCAGGCAAGGGGAACCTAAGCCGTAGTATAGGTAACGCCATGGGGGGTAAATACTTAAGGGCTCCAAGAGGGCCTAACAAAGGCAGAAAATACAATGGCAACACTCTTAAGGACAGGAATAATAGGACTAAAAGATTGGCTTTACTAGGTGGGTGTCCTAGTAGGTAGCCTAAGGTGCGAATGTGGCTGGCCAAGACAGACACCAAAATACGTAATACTGTTATGCCCCTTACGCACCGGCCAAGAAGCAATGCTCTTAGCAGCTGGCATAGAAAACTATAATACACTGCTCTTAATATAGAAAGGCCTCAAGGCGGCTACCCGGTGGCTTATTGGCTAAAATGTGCTAGACCAGTTCTGGGTTGCAAAGGAAATAGTAATAGAAAGCAAAGGGGTGAGTAACAGGCGCCCCCTAATAACTCTACAGGAGTAGAGTACAGTG
>Ga0307507_10008234_pt1 | contig 14569 bp, 18 predicted proteins | sample 7_EM_MG_FD_207223 | JGI IMG/M metagenome (GOLD analysis project Ga0307507, IMG submission 207223) | Populus trichocarpa ectomycorrhiza microbial communities from riparian zone in the Pacific Northwest, United States - 7_EM | ecosystem: Host-associated > Plants > Roots > Unclassified | place... | reverse complement strand
TTTTTGTCAGTTATTTTCGGTCCAGTTAGGTTATTTTGGGTTCGGGAACGAAGCCTAACTGGTCTCGGTCTCGGTTAGAGCCCCTGGGCACCCAATAACCGGACCTAACCGGACTTTCAAACACTATCCAAGGGGGACTTTTTAGGCCACATTTGCGACATGCTAGGTCTCTCACATGAAGGAATGAGAAAGCAAGCTCTGTTTGATTTTATCTGTAAGACTGTGAGGTTTAAGCAATCGTACAGTTAATGCTCTTGCTGAACTTGCTACTTCAGATTGATGAAGATCCACAGAAATATCTATTGCTGCAGTCGTTCCTCCCTGAGCCACCCCCTGTTCGTGCCATCCTTGGGAAAAATATAATGCAAGCTGTGTGGGAGGACATGAAGCGAACCCTGCTCCCATCCTGGATTACCCCTGTACCCCACAATTGGGGGACTGCCAAACGGGGGAAGCTAAGTGCGGACAACTGGCTTGTTATTTTCATAATCCATCTCCCGATCACGTTAATTCGGCTTTGGGGAAATGAGACTGGTCGGAAACATGAATTACTTGCTAACTTAATGCACCTAGCCAGTGCAAGCTCCATTGTCATTATGCATTCTTCTCGGGAGGAGCAGATTTTAGCATTTGGACATCATATCTTCCGTTACATTGATGGGATAAAGAAACTATTCCCTGATCAGCGTCTTCGTCCTGTCCATCATGCGGCACTCCACCTGGGAGACTTGATGGATCTTTTTGGTCCAGTCCACTCACGCAGCGGATTCTTTTTCGAACGTTACATCAACTTTTTTCACCGTATTAATACTAATCAAAAGCTGGGTATGTGCTCGCATCCGTCCCACCTTCGGGGCTCAAAAACATTTTTCCAGGTGAAGTGGAGTCAACTTTCATGAAGATGTCGACTCGTGCTGCCAACCTCCGTGGAATCCTTTCCGACGACGATGCAGTACGCGACACTGTGAACGAGATGCTGTCAACCATTGAGTCCATTGAAAAGGAGGATATCCGAGGTTTTCGTCGTGCAAGCATGCTGGATCCTGCAAGTCCAGAATGTGCGTCTGATGCAAATGGAAAGCCGTTCAAGCTTGATGGAGAGCCTTACCAACTTCTTTGTGATCACATCCGTCTCACTTCACCATTGGCGCCTCTTCCAGATCCTCATTGTCTCGCGATGAAACGGATTGGTATTCGTGGTGTATCTTATGGGACTTGGTCATCCCCTGCATTTCGGGACAGTAACATTATATTTCACCTGCGAGGTCCCTCTCACCTCAATGAAGACCTGAAACATACCCACAGAGCAGGGAGAGTTGAGGCGGTTTTCCAGCATATAGGATTGAAGACCTTCTACCTGATTGTCCGAGAACACCAGTTGTTGGACCCTGCTACGGATCCCGCCGACGTATTTCGTCAGTTTGGCTTTGCTGGTGGATATCTATGTAAGAGAGACCCGACATCGATGCACATCCTGGAGGTTTCCCAGGTGGTGTCCCATTTCGCTTTAACTGAGATGCGAGAGGAGGGCTATGAACATCTCATCCATGTCCTCCCGTTGGACCGGGTAAGCTATCAAATTTCTAAAATTTCCCCACAAAACCTTGCTTACAAGCACCTTAGTTAATGTTATCATTCGACTTGGGTAGAGCAACGGACCTGGAAGCTTTTTTCTAATTACTGAAAGTCTCGATACTCATTGATCGCTGTTTTGATAACATTATCTGGATTTCATCTTATGCGTGCTTCATTTTAGAAGTGGGGATCGTAGGATTGAGGCCTTCTAGGTAGATCTACTTGCACTCACTGATGGCTCTGGATTTCATCGAACGGCAGAAATTTTGTAATTACATATTACTCGTATATTAAAGAAATCCCTGGTTTTCATGTGCACATGTTTACCTTGGTCCATTGGTGCCTCGGCCCTTCCTCTTACGTTGTCTTTCTGAGACCAAAGTGCTTGGGAGTGCTTGGGCCGTCGACATCTGCTTGTCATATGGTCAGTTTGTGGCTTCTCCCTCCCATTCATCCGCAGTGGTGGCCCACAGGATTGCCCAACAACTACAGCGATGGACACCATGCACCCAGGCTACAAAGACTTTCCATCCCACTTCTCAATCCTCATCTCAACAATGTCACCACCATTCACAACGCTGACGCTATCCAAACAACCATAGCAGTCATCGACAACGTTCTTGGAAACCTTTCATCTGCACCAGGACCCTCAATCTGCATGCTCTAGCAACGTGGACGTGCCGATCTCACTCCAGTGTTCTTGATATATATATTACCTTTGGCACAACTTTGGCAATCCCCTTTGATCATGTACTACACCACAATGTAGAATAAATAGTGATCAATGTCTGCCATAGGGTACGTAGACTAATGTTCTGCTTTGTGAATAGAAACAATACATATTTTATTAGGTCAATAACCGCATGCCGCAAACCGCAAGCCGCAGAGGTGGAGCGGGGCATGTCTTGTATATATCTTTAATTATACTGTACCATTTCGATTGATTCGGCCAACATGTGACTTTTTCAAGTTTTCGAAAAATCTCAGAAAATCGTAAAAATCGAGAAAAAATTATTTCCGGGGTCAGAAAGAAATAGGTGTGACGCGTGACGGCCGAATCAATCGAAATGGTACAGTAATGTGCATTGTTATAATTATAGTTTGATCTTTCAATCTCATGCAACGCCGTTCAGCTATACATTACCATCCCTCAGATCATGAAAGATCCTCAATTGCAGGTCGTCCTCAGGAAAGACAATGTAAGTTGACCCTTTTACTCGTCTGTCGGACTCCGTCCCGTAATCATAAATTGTTAATCATCATGACATACTTGCCATGCTACATCTATAACATAGCTTTCAATTATAATGGTGAGCAGCCATGAAAGTTTGTTGAAATAATTCATTGATTCACATCCCAGATCCCGTTCCACACCGAGCAGATGGGACGCATACAGGAGCCCAGGCTACTCGCGTAGGTCAGCCTCAATAGTTATGAGCACGTTCACTGCAGTCATATTCCCAATGCTTAGCTCGGTCTCCGAATCCTTTTCTCCAGAATTTGGGTGAGGGAGACGCTGATCATGAACAGCCGCAACACCTGGGCGGCCCAAATATAGGTGCCTCACCGCTATCACCTCGGCGTCATGCCAACCATGACCCTCCAGGCCATCAATCCAACTCACCGACTTCATTTCATCGTCGCAGAGATGTCGGTGTTCAGAATTATGCGCAACACGCAGATTTGCCTGCAGGTCCTCTCCCCTGTAGGTTTTTGTTTTCTATATATCTGTTTATTTTCCTGTTTGCTTACTCTGCATCATTTCTAGCCATTTCAGCTCTTCTGAATGGCCAGCTTCGTTCCCCGTCTTTTTTACTGCGTCCATATGTACATGACCACAGTGAGTGCCGTAACTAATTAACATTTCGTGACTTGTCATAACAATTGTATTCAGTGCCTCAGCATGCCGCCACTTCTATCAACCCTAGCGAGTATTCAATTGGCCTGTTTTCGGCACTTCTCACTATTTGATCCCATATCAGGACCAAGCTCTGGCGTCACGATTTCAAACCTCACAACCCACGGTACTGGTAATCATGGCGATCACGACGGCAGAGTCCATGGCTATGGTTTGCCTTGTCGTGATCGTGAGTCCCTCAATTGTCGTGACTTATTTGAAATATTGATCAATCCTTCACTTTGAGCAGCCCCTTTTCCAGATCGCCGTCGAAGGCCCCCGCGCGTTCGACCAGTGGTTCAAAGTATCAGACCGCTTTCTCCCTTCAGTATAACACAAGAGGCACCTCCTCTCAATCACAGAAGAAGAGAGAGGGCACATGCAGCATGGCATGACCCCCTACCGGACCCGCTAGCACAAGAGGATTCCATTGATGAAGGGCAACCTTTTGCTTACGAACACCAATCTCGAGCAGGCCCCACCGTTGGGGAAACATCTGCTTCTTTCACTGATCCACAGGGCTTTTCTTACGAACAGTTTGGCCGACCTCAATCAAATCCTCAAGCAGGCTCCTCCAGTTTCCCTCAAGGACCATCTTCTGGACCAGGGCTCGCTTCTTTTCCAACGTCGCCAGGGTTTCCTTACCGACAGTTCAGTGAGCATGGAAGAGGCACTTCCAATGCCCCTTACGCAAACACATCTGTTCCCTCTCAAGCAGGACCATCTACTACCCCAAGAGCAGATTCATTATACGCCAGACAGACACCTGCTTCTTTCCCTTCTCCACAAGGGTTTCACCAGTTCAGCCAACCCCATGCAAACCCAGCTAGTTCCAGGGAGCCCCCTACTCCTTCTGCTATCCCCTTACCAGCCGCACCATCTCGGGAACGTTCAATGCCTGATATCAATGGTTTGAGACTCAGTCCCACTCTTTCAAGTGTTCGTATAGGCATGGATCAGAATGCAGGCCGCATCGTTGAACCTCCGACCTGGCGAGTCCGCCCACTCAGCCCACTAGCATACTTTTCAAATAACGAGGGTGAAGATGGGGATGGTGGTGAAGAAGGGGAACAGGAAGACGGTTGGGAAGGGGGAGAGGGTGAGGACGGGGACGGGGACGAGGACACTCATGGTAGTGGGGAAGAGGGAGAGGATGAGGACGAGGATGAGGGCGAGGGCGATGACATAGACAATGGCGGAGATGGAGGGCGATGGGCATCCCTTGTATGTTTCTCTGACACTCTCAACGCATTTTCGCTCATGTGTGGCACCAGGATCGCTTTCTAGAAAAGTTTGATAGCCTTTCTCATGATCTTACCGAGGTGACGGCAAATATAAGAAATATAGAAGCACGATTGCAGAACTTGGGTCCTACTACCTCTACTCTACCAGTGGGACGAAGAAAAAGGACGAAGGCTCCTAAGCTAACTACAACCCCCTGCCATCGATCTCCCCTTACAAACACTCTGCACATGGAAGTCAGGAAGCATCTTGAGGACCTCTTATCTCACAATCCTGAAGGATGCTTCGTGTCACCAGACGAAGCAGAAGGATGGGCTCAAGGCTGGAATCCAGAACTGAACCAGTCATGCTGCACGATTGAACGTTTCAGGGTCGATCTTCACACTCCACACAGTGCATGGAATAAATCCGCAGCACGAATATTCATCCTTGATTTTGCTCGCTTTCATCAACTGAATGACATGACTTCCACTGTATACGACAGGATAGCAAAGGCTTTTTTTACAAGGATGAAAACTCTACGATCATCTTACAAGCACCTTCTGAAACCTACCGCAATGCAAACATCTGAAGCTCAGAAGTCGAGAAGGTACGCAAGGAGACGAGGCGTACGTGTTTCGCTATCTTTACCTAACTACATCTTCCCTGTTAACGGTGTAAACAAAGGTTTTTCACAGGCGGTTAGAGATTGCAAATTCGCATCATCTACTGAGAAGACACGTGCAAATGATACAGCGCCTTGGCGTAGCAGGGATGTCAGACGACGAATCGGAAACGGAAGAGCTCTTGCGAAATCCTGCCATTGGTCAACGCATTCCTCTGTTCTACACTGTTCAGCCCAGATGGAGAAGGATGGTTATCACGGAATGGCTTCACGTCTTCGACGCCGTTTATATGATTACGCGGAGGACTGAAGGCGAGCCTACCCGAGGGGCATATCCTCGAGTGCGAATTTATGAAAAGGACCCGCCAACTGTAGATGATTCAAAACGCTTTGTCTCTGACTTGCCCAAGAACACCTATGACGCCACTTGGCTCGCTTGGAAACCAGATAGAGATCATTCCGTTCGTCCACTGCAGCCTGACTATGATTTTTCTCATGATCCGGGAATCTTTCGGTGAGTTATTTTATGACTTCCTCACTGAATATTTGATAATGAGTGGTTTTTCAGCCTATTATCTTCTGTTGACCGTTCGTATGCCATGTATTGGTAGTTGGCGACGGCTATGATGTATCATCTAAGTCACGTACGTGTGCGTGTTGTTTTGTAGAATTTCAATCAAGTTATGTAAATGCCATTATAATTGCGAGCGCATCGAGCAACTGCGAGAAGTAGGATTCTTGAAGGAAATTCCCGTATATACGTGGCTACTCGCCAAAACGCCACCATGTCAATATTAATGGGCCGACAGTCCAGGAGACGTATATAGTCTGCAAGGTCTTGGGAAGGTGGTGCAGCCATGGCGAGGCGAGTCTGATAAGAGATGGATGGCAACTTTCGAGATAGGATGTGAGGGTGGTGGGAGATTGAATGGGTGGGAAATAAACATACAGGTGGCCAGACGCTATACAAGGTTGGCTTAAGCCACTTGAAACTCGCCTGGTTTCGTTAATTATAAGGGTTCAGCACCGCGCGATATATAGGGACTCCGGATCCTAGGCAAAAAGGTCATCGAAGTCATTTCTTCTTTCCTTTGCCGTGGTCGCTTCGTTGACTGCGAAACACCTTCCCCCATATTTCACCGTCTTCGCTGCTCTCCCTGCCACTATCACTCATGATTTCTGGTGCAGTGGACCTCGTCGATATGTGGAGAACGTTGGCGCAGAGGGCCACCCAGATTGCGTCATTCGGTAAATTTAGCTTCTTGTATCACAACGATCTTCTAATGTCTTCGTCCTCCAGTTACAAGTGGGTATGGTCTTGCCCAGAGATGAGCTCACCGCGAAGTTCTGCATCGCCAAACCAGGGTACGCACTGCACTAGTGCTCTTGTTTCAAAATATCATTTTCTCCTTACTTGGCGCTAAAAAACGGAAAAGAGCCAGAAGCAACACATCCCAGAGTGCTCAATTTCTAATTCTACCCATTCATCACCATCGCCACTTCCATTAGGAAACTTTCCACCCCAACGACAATAGAGAGTAAGAAAACCAGAAAGCGGCGCCGCAAACAGGAACGTCGGCAACAAGACATGGAGGCCCGGTTGCGGATTTTGTGTCATGCGCCGACCGCTCATCCTTCTCTGTCCATTCCTATTAGGCATGGACCAAACCTACTTTTTACCACCCTAGCTGGCGAATGTACCAAAGGAATTGGCCATGGGTAGCCCCAGCAGTATGCCATTTTTCAGCTCCTCTGGCGCCCTCCACCCTTTCCCACCTTCCCATCTGGAAGAGCGCCCCTCCACCTTTACCGGGTTCATTAGATTGGGTTTCGTCTATGGCTCAGGCAGTGGAACCTACCGCCCATGGCCAGGCCAAGCAGACTCAAAATTTGGAATTTGAAAAACAAACCTCAGCGTTTCTCCTTCTCCCTCGAATTCGCACTTCTAGCACAACCTACTCTCAATCACACATTTCCGCTAGTCACGACGCAGCGCCTTTACCCACCATTGAGCTGACATCCACGAGTCTAACACGGCATGCTCATCATTGTGAGCACTGAAACGAGCAACAGCCATGGCGAGAAGGTGCTCCAGGGAACCGCAGAGGTTGCCCAGCCCATCACCATTTACGTTCCTACGGCCAGGGCTTGGAAGAACCTGGCATGGGTATACTGCTGCGCACGCTGTTTTGGAAGGTGCAGATGCCCATCTACCTGCCGTTTATGACCTCTATCGTCGAGAAGTCAAGGAAGGCATTTGCCAATTTTACATGCGCGTGGCGCCCGACACCAATGACAAGGACATGTACAGGCATGTCAAGGTACTTCCACTCTTCGCTGATATCGGCGCCCGCATCCCGAGTACGCGTTCAGCCACAGCAGTTTTCTCTTTGCCACCCAGTTCGCTCAAATCGCCTTTGTCGCAACTCGGAAGGCTGCTTTGGAGGACATGTGGATGAAGGGTTTGTTCAGAGGGACTGCGCATTTGCTGGCCATTCCCTTGGCGAATACTCCGAGCTTGCTTCAATAGCTGATGTCCTTCACATCTCTGCTGGCGCCGACGTTGTCTTCTAACACGGAATCACCATGCAGCGCGTTGCGGAATGGGACTCTGGAAACCGCTTGAGCTATGCCACATGCGCGGCAAACCCAAGCCAGATCTCACCATGGCCATCTTTTAGTGGCGCGGCTTTGCCCGAAGTCGCCGAGACAATTGCAGCTTTGGCCACTCTTCTCGAAATTGCCAACTACAATGTTGAAGTAACTTCAAGTAAGCAGATCACATACTGCATTATGTTTTGTGTGCTGACGCTTCCTTCCAGGGCCAGCAATACATCTGTGCTGGAGAGAGAGTTTATTCCCTCCAATTGCAAGCCAACCAACGTCCTGAATTTCACCAGGGTTCGGAAGATTACTGGCATTGCAGAAAAATTCTAATTACGTAATTTACATATTAACGCGTGACCACCTTGCTGATCAGCGATATATACTACTAGTAGTATATTATATAGTGCTACACCAGTGATGTACAGGCTGGTCACGAGCCTAATATCCTTCATCATAGTCTCAACGCACAGATATCTATACGTTCGACTGACCAATTTAAATGCCCACAGTTTATGGGGGCCACTATCCTAGTACGTTGAACTTGTCTCCCCTTCGTTATCTGCCCTTCTGAATGTATTCCTGGGAAGATCTTATGAAGATGTTTCCCGGCTTGAATTAAATATTTTCACAGCTGAGAATTTTTTCTGCAAGCCGAAGGTGAACCTGCTGATGTAGGCTCATGTACAGACCTTACTATTAACAAATGATAGTTGATTTTTGCCGCCGATGTAAACCCTCCCCCTCCTCTTTCTCTCTTTTCCGCTTCCAAGCCTGCCACTGTTGCGGTATTTATCACAGATTCTCAGAAGGTGTATAAGAGCTCTTGTTAGAATGTTAGGTACCATTACGAACTGTGTACAGTGTACGTGGCCTGTTTCGTTGCAGAAAAAATACTGAGTGGTACATGTGACCGTTTCTTACACGTGTTACCTCACGTGACGTGTCCGGGGAGGGTTGAGGTGCGGGAGCTGTTAGTAATATTAGTATAGAGGATTCAAATATTCATGATCAATGCCCGTTTCCAAGCCAAAATTAACAAACGAGGGACAAATTCCCGGAGAGGGAAGTTCTGTCGGAGCTATCAGCTTCTCGCCGGACGGATGTTTTCTTGCGACAGGCAATGATTTGGGCATCCTAACGGTGAGGTTTAAATTTATGCACATCTATATAACTATACAAGTCGGCACATCTAACAACAATTCCAACGCAACAGATTCGGCAACCTAATCCAGATTGGAAACGATTGCGACGATTATACGTAGGTTCAAAAATAAGGGCCATCGTGTGGCATCCAGTAAAGCCGTTGACTTTATTGGTTGGATGCGGATCTGGTAACCTCTTCTGCATTTCACTGCGATATCGTGGGGTGCGTATGTTGCTTGATTGCATGAATCCAGGTCGTACTCCGTCATCTTTCGTCTCATATAGCAGGAGGTTCACTACCGCGATATTCCCGGGTTCATTCATTCCCTCGCAATAAACCCGCAAGGCACTCAATTGGCAATTGGGTTCACTGGCGAACGTCGAACATCCGCAGGATTGATTTCAGAGCCCTTTTCTGGTAGGTGTGGCTTAGGGACTTGAAACAGATCACCACGTTATCAAGCTCCACAGATGTTCAAAAGCCCATCCAGTATTTGCAAACGCCTCTAGAATCTCGCGACATCACCATACCACACCAGACTGTTTTTTTGAACGCAGATGTAGTCCTTGTGGCCTGGTTTGGGGCAGTCGGACTGTAGTGCGTGTCATCCCACAACTCCAATATCTTACCTTTACCCCTGAAACAAGTGCTTACTCTACTCACCATCCACACAATATTTTGTGGAGAATCCCGCCAGGCGGCAACAGCTGGATGTGCGCGTTTGCAATCAGATTCTCTTTTTGGCTGACTTTCCGATAACCAGGGGCGGAATAGCTGTTTCGCCGTCTAACCGGCTACTTGCTGTCTGGGACATGGCAATTGGGATAGAATGGTACTCCCTCGCCGACAGAAAGCACCTCAGTACTACTGCGTATCAGTCGTTGGGAAGAACCGGCCAGCGGCGGGTGGTTCGGTTGGTTTTCATTGATGAAAAAACGATAGCAATGGGGCACGTAGATGGCCAGGTCTTAATCGCAAGTTGGTGTTGCAAGAGGGATCCGCCTCAATTTTCGATACAAAGGAACGACAAAAAAAGGGGATGTGAGCCTCTCGGTGCTGCTATCGTGAATCCCATTGTCTGATTACTGGGTTGAATCCCCAAGTTACGCAAATAATTGTATTGTCAATCATTCTCATCAAATTAATTTGAGGGCTTATCGAATTTTAAAGGCATTTCACGTTGTCCGTGACACTCCCACTCTTCTTATCGCAAATGGCGAAGGAAAAGATGCAGTTTTCGTTCTGTTGCGTGTCGACTTACCTTCAGATGATGCAGGAGAATTGCTACGCTTCCAGTTGGCGACAAATTCAGGACACTTCAAGTTTAGCGCCATCTACGTTACATATAGTTTCATTTTGTTCGTCTCCGTGGCTCTTCCAGTCTTAGTATTGGTGATCTCCAATTGGCCGTTGTTTATCATTAAGTAGAGCACTTCAATGGACGTGGAACTACTCAGATGATCCTGTGTCTCGAATATCCGCCAAGGATTCCCTCGAATCCTCCATAGACTCTCGCAGCGATTCAAATTGACCTGAAAGCCTTGATTCAAGCACAAGGATCTTCCCAACTGAATAGTTAGCAGCTGAAAGAGCCAGCTTTGTTTCCAGAATGGTGTGCTCCATTGTTTCTTGTAAGCTGATGATCAGCGCGTCCGCCGAGTCCGACGTCCTAACGTTAGCTGAGTGATTTATCTGAACCATTTTTGGACGACCTGATTCCTGAACGAGGATACGAGCAAAAGAATTTCTAGAAACCGACTTTGTTGTACGACGACACACAGCTCCGCACTTCCTGATCTCCATTCGTGGGTTCTAGAGCATACCCTCTGGACATGGGACCATCCGTTCAGAGACAGGATCCAGGACCAGCTCTCGTTCAGCGACGGTTGGCCTCAAATCTTTGTTGCGAGAATGGTTAGCCACATGGAAACTTGAAAAGTGAACATTGCAAATCCTAACCTTTGAAACAGCGCGAAGCAGATGCGGATCTTCTTCGATACCATGTAGCGCACCGATCAGAAGTGTCACCTAACCGGGGTGGAAACGTCCAAGATGTGGGGCTGCAAATACCTTGCGTGGGGTTTGCCCATTGCCGCCCAACTGATATAGTCGGTCGGTGTGGATGACTTCACGCTCGGTCTAAGTAGAGTAGTCAGCCTTCAATGCTCAGGTTAATTATAAGGAAGAATCACCGTACCGATCGGGCCTTGGTAAAACAATAGATGGAAGACCTTGATCATGATCAGCAGTGGCCTTGCAGCCCTAATTATAATCCACCCAGGCAGATGTTCACTGACATATGAGCTTTCCAAAGCCTGGAAAACCGAATTCGAACTCGAACAGGCGATCGTCGATCAACGTTTGAGTAGCAGAACACACTCTTCTATTCATTGAACAACAACGGATCTCGTCTAGCCTGTGGAGGTAACTTGACATCGCAAATCCGTTCGCCAGTCTGTTGCAAGTCACGCAAAGGTCCCCTACTGGAAAGCCTTTATCCACTGTCTGGATCCTAATCCTGCCTGGCCCTCCAGCTTTCGTATCTAATATAGGAGGGGTCGAAAATATCTCCTGTTTTCGCATTGAACGTGAGAACGTAGCTGGAGAGTTGGGGGTGGGAAACATTTCCAGTGTCGGAAGAGTAAGCTTCCGTGATATCAATCCATATCCCTTCCTTCCATAACCAAATTGACAACTCGTTGCTCCGAGTATTTTTATGCATGAAGAGATAGCCGTCTTCTACGGGAATCTGTTCACTAGCAAACTGCCAAGGGTCAGTAGGCGGGCTTGGCACACTTTTCGTCGAGGAGCTGAGGGCCCAATAGAAGTGTCCATGATTTCTGATCGACACTTTGCGTATGTTCAACTTTTCAGCGGCGGGCGCAACGGGAGGGGAGGACGGCCTACGTATACACATGTTGTGTCATCTAATCAATGTACCATGGTAGAGAAGAAACGAACTGGTCGATGGGTTGATATTCAGAGGCTTTGCTTTCTGACTGCAACGTTGACACCGCAGGGCGGATGTCAGGCTGCTTTAGATGTGATTCTCGGAGAAACGACTCTTGGGGTGCAGACTCTTGAGAGCGTGATCCTTGTGACGGGGACTCTTGTGACGGGGACTCTTGTGATGAAGGCTCTTGTGGATGAGTCGCTTGTGGCGGGAATTCTTGTGATGAAGGTTCTTGTGGATGAGTCGCTTGTGGCGGGAATTCTTGTGATGGAGACTGTTGTAGATGAGTCGCTTGTAGCGGGAATTCTTGTGATGGGGCCTCTTGTGGATGAGACGCTTGATGATGTGACTCTCTGCTTTTTGGCTGCAACGTTTCGGCAGGGCGGACATCAGTCTGCTTCGAATTTCGTTCCCAACGCGGTGGTTGCGCGGTTATGTTCCCTGCCTGCGATTTCGGTTCATCAGGGCGAAGGGGAGGCTTGCTGTTGTCGTCACTCCTTACACGGGGAGAGCACTTACAGCAAGAAATGAGAAGATTGGAGGGTTATACGTACTGGTTTTCATTGTAACTGTCATTTCGGTCCAATAAGTCGTTCCACAAAATCTTCCAGAGAGATTGCTCACCTGCGGTTAGCCGGAGAAGGGCGGTTATCATTCTTCCTCGTACAACCCTTACGAAGCATAGTGCAGACTGTAGCGGCGGTTACGTTCAACCCATACTTTGGTTGCAGTTGTTTGATGATGTTCTCGACCTCTCCTGCATCTGCGGACCCAGATAGAGAGTATAATTTCAAAGAACACGCATAGATGGCGGTAGATGATTTAGTTGCGCAAACGTCACGAAGAAATGCAGCAAGTTCTTTAACGCCTTTGGAATCGGGAGTGTCTGCATCAACACCCGACCCTGGTAGCCCTGTCATTGTCGGCGACACGCTGACTTGAACCTGGCTATAAACCGGATTAACGTCCCGGTGGCTCATAACTGAATAAACATACAAGTCCTTGTGCCTCCTAGCAGAAGTTTTGGAACGAGCTGGATGACTTCGGGAGTTACTCAGATTTCTCCGAGAGCTGCAGTCAGAAGAAAATTCGATGAAAGCCTTAGTTGTACGCCAGACCTCATGATCATGCTTACGATTGTGTTGGCACAATGGATGAAAGGTCAACAGAGTCTGAGAGAGGCCACCTGCCGAAGTCGTAATTGAGGAGCTGCGGTGGATTATGTAATAAATATAGTGTTGAAGATTTGTATCTCACATCGACATCGCGGCCAACGTCTAGATCTCCGCAAGGGAAGCCTTGGAGATCGCGTTTGGAGCTGCCAGGTAGGGAAGTTACTTCCTCAGAAGCACAAAGGATTCGTTCCAAATCTTCAGAAGCATGAGGCTCGGTGGTCGCCATGTTTACGTTCCCGACTCTAAGGATGGTTCTGTCGGAGGCGAACGACCCCCTACTGAATTGAATTTGAATCGGCCATGGCCAGTTTGAATTCGTACGTATATATATATACTTGCAATTGGCTTATGTAAGCCTACCAAGTCCTCCCTCATCGATGAGGCCTCATCAGTTAGTACTCAGCGCTCAGCTCCTTCTTTTCGCACCGTTTGTCTTGCAGGCCCACAATCACCAATACAAATACCTACGTCACAGGCATACCTGCATAAACACTCTGGATCTTTGACTTTCACTCAAACGTCGGTGACACCTTCAGCAGGGTTCGACGTGCTGGACAGCGCCTGATGGACAACCATTAATGGATGTGCTTGTTCCCTTCCACATGTTGCACGCGGATGGAGTTGAACGTTTGGCCGTGGCAGGTCGGACAGGCGGAAATAGGTCAACAGGCAAATTTGGTTTGTGGCAGTCACATTTTGTTCTTTGTGAATCACATTCTTTTCCTCATACAGGTAAGCTGTCAACTATTCCGCTGCCCGGTTCTTCTTCCATTATTCGCTTCCCACTAGATCGATCCGGGCAACTTTATCCATGGATAGCCGAAGCAGCGACTCAAGCGCTGGCTCCCGTTCGACCATCTTTGTTCCCCCTCTCAGCTTCCTCCAAGATATCTCACTTCTACAGTCCAGTCACTCGTCCCTTGTATCCTTGCACCACTCGCAAGGTGGATGTCATGGTGATTCAGAACCAGGAATATGCTACCCTGGTGGTCGCGTTAGCAGGAGTAACGTTCGTCTATTCGGTTGAGGTCGGCAGCTCCAAGCCCGAGCTTGCCATGGAAATTTCTCGTGGGAAGTGCTTGGTACTTTGTGTGGCGAAAATGAAGGAAAAGCTCAGGGAAATGGTCTTGAAAAGAAAAAAGAGACAAGTGTCTTGCATGTTGGTTATGTATTGTTGTTATCCTAAGTCCTGCCGACGTAGGCGTTGTCACCGAAGTGCAAAGATGAAGAGGAATTTATGTATATATTTACATAACAAAGGATCCCATTAGACTTGCGAGTCTGCAACAACTGAATCAGCATTAATGACACCTAAACATCGGATCGAGAAGATATACTTCCTCCTCCGAACGCTTTTCCATGCCCTTCATGT
>Ga0307507_10008233_pt1 | contig 14570 bp, 13 predicted proteins | sample 7_EM_MG_FD_207223 | JGI IMG/M metagenome (GOLD analysis project Ga0307507, IMG submission 207223) | Populus trichocarpa ectomycorrhiza microbial communities from riparian zone in the Pacific Northwest, United States - 7_EM | ecosystem: Host-associated > Plants > Roots > Unclassified | place... | reverse complement strand
TTGTGTCTCTTTGAGTTCTATAGCATTGAGATAGCAAGTTAGCAAGCTCCCGTGAAGGTAAAATAAGCTCTCGGGGGGGGGGGGGAAGTGCTCAAAAAACAGCGCAATGAGCCCAAAACCACTTGCACAGCATGCAGGCAGTGAAAAAATATATATAAAAAAAGAGAGACGGTGTACAACGTTTTAAAGACTTTGGCAGCTTCCAGGACATTTTTATAGATTTCAAAAGTTCTTATGACGTGAGTGGAAAAAGGGTGAACTTTTGTTTGATAGGGGACGATTGAAATCCGCAGGTAGCGACCGGTAGAAGACACTACAGTTTCAATGAAGTAGTTGAGAGAGGCAGTGGGGTAACCGGAAAGGATAAACTCTAATGTATGGTAGTTGGCGTGCTTCAAAGAACAGACTGGAAGAAGCCTGGAGCTGAATGTATCTGGTGAGGAAGGGAGGTGTGTGGGAGGTTCGGGGGGAGAAAGAAAGGGAGGAGGCAAGAAGTGAACAGATGAGGAGAGGAGGCACAGGCTCTGTGCGGGACAGGGCGGGAGCGAGAGAGAGGGGTTCGAGTGAAGGAAAGGGTCAGGTCAACAACACGACAGGGTCAGGGGAAGAATGGATGGGAAGATGAATGTATCGTATTGTACTGGTGGTACTTGTAGGATGTAGGGCTGCTCTGAAAAGGGACCCCGACCAAGCAGAGTGTAGTGGCGGGAGGGAAAGTAGGTTGGGGAAAGAATGAGGTGGAAGAAGAGTGGAGAGTGAAAGAGAGAGGCTGGAGGAAGTGGACAACCACCAATTCTCTTACCTTACAATAGCTCTTCCAATCAGTGAAGCAAGGTAATAACAATAGCCGGGACCTCTTGTTATGATATCAATATTCAACTTACCTGTAGCTCCGTGCTACAGCACCTCTCACACCTTCCAAACCTTTTGTGATAGACCAATTACCAAGGAGGGGAAAATAGAAATCACTTGAGTTTAGGACTCTTGCTCGCTTAGTCAGTGTGGACAATCATTTATCGCTGCCCATTCATCCCCTTCTGCTTCATCCTTTCCAATACAATATTCCCACACACTTCAGACCCTGTAGGCAATTCCAAAAGCTAACCGCTTGCTGGCCTTGCACCACCGGAAATTTCCAATACAATTGGATCTGGGTTCTTTGCTACCGATACAGTACAAGAAGTTACCCACCAAGGCCTTAGCATGAAACACTCGGCGGAAATACTCGGACGGTCCCATCAGCCTCAGGGGAAGCTTCCTCCTATTGTTCTACAAGCAGGACAACATACCGGTAGCACGTTCTCAACTTCCTTATGGTTTGATCGTAGAATTGCAAATATTCGAGTACGTAGGCCTCATCGTTGCAGTTCGGAAAAAATATATATTCCGGCGTCAAGTTATCGTGAATAGTGACTAGGCAGAACGTTCGGATTGGTCACGTTCGTCCATATTCACTACCGGTACAGCTCTCCCGTCCAAATTTCCACCCCTCATTTCCGATAAAAGATGCTCATCACCGTGCTCCGCCACTCCCGTCGTCGTAATTTACGGCAGGGAGCAAAGGAAAAGGTGCTGCAAGTAGCCTTCTATTTATTTAAGTTTCTCTCCTTTGTGATTTATGCAAAAAATAGGCATTGTGAGGAAACTAAACTCGAGATATGATGCGAGCACATACGGTAAATATATTTAGCTCAAGCACTTGTACGCATGGTGCAGTGCCGAGGTAGAGTGTCTCCTCTACAGCAAAAGGAGGGACCATATACAGGTATCCCAGGATTGAACAGTTATTGTAACGGTATTGCTCGTGCGAGTAAGTAAGCGTTACTTGAGTAGATTAAAAGCTTGTGCCAGTGAAGTATGGGGCAATATGGAAACTATTGCATGGCGTGCGATGTACATGCATCTAGAGATGTAGGAGAAGGGGATTTTAAATTCCCAGAATAGATACGGTATCCTTCCCAGAATGTTTCTGTCCTCTGCCGTTACACAGACGGAGAATATCTACCTGTGTACCGGTATCGGTACTTGCTGTATCCCCAGAATGCCTACCCTGATCGGGGTGACATAGAGGCACAGGTTTAAGCTTCTGATAATAACGGACTGAGATACGATAGCTAGTGCTAGAGGAGAGGTTCAAAGATTGGTACAAATACATTAAGAGAACAACAAGTGGGCTGAGAATACCGGCGGTAGCCTCACGGCCGACGGGAGCTCGAACCACAGTGCTTGAATAAGAGGAGAAAATACACTAAGAATAAGAGATTGAGACCCTTTTAAATCACCAGCACGTCAAATAGATCTATGATTTTTTGAAAGCGAAGCCGAGATAGAATCCTGCTCACATTTAGTATCGGTATAAAGGAGGGAGTCAATAGGGGTGAATCATAACTAACCACAGGCCTCCCATTCTTCATCTCCAAGAGCAAATTTCCCTTCCTTGTCTCTAACTCCCATCCGCTCGCTGAGGGAGCGAAGATCCTTGTCATCTTTCTCCTCTCTCCAAATATCATGGAACGGCTTTTTATAGATTAATTCAAGACTGTAGTCCTCAGCAATACTGTTTAAGTATAATTGTCAGTCTTGCACGGTAGAGCAGTATGCCGGAGTAGGGGAGGGATCGCCTACGCTCTGAAGGCCTCCCAAGGGACAACATATTCTGGAACTTCCTCAACGGCTTCCTCCAAGAAGAAGCTATACCTCCAGCCCCATGGTGGCCTAAAAACCCCAGCTTTGGGCGGTTCTTCGGCAAATCTTACTCTATAGATACTATTTCCCCATTCCTGCAAACCATGCTCGGATTTGTCCAATTTCTCCTTTTCGGGAGAGTCCGCAGGCATGTGCTTACCCTGAACGCGCGCAGAGATCACATCGCTAGAGGGGATTGTTCCTATAAACCTGCCTCCTTTTTTCAGAGCACCCGAAACATTTCGGAGCATGTTTCGACACTTTTGCTCGGACTCAAAAGCATAGTGCATGCAGAACATCATTGAAACCACATCGAAACTTAAGATAAACGTCAGCTTTCTGTGCAATAAAAGTCGCATTATATGAATTCTTACCCTCCTCCGCTGCCCCATCTGGCCGACATCCGAGTTGACTGGCCAGGACCAACATTGGGGTCTACGCCGACCTTAGAAACAATCGGAATGTCTCCGACCCAACGAGTCCAACAATCCATCACGTGGAATTCGGCCTGGAAGATCTGATGTCCACCCCCGCCCCTTCCACCGCCCCGCCTTCTCCTTGAATCCCTGATCATACTGTCATATCTCTCCCTAGCATGCTGGATACTGACATCTGCGGTGTCGACACCGACATAGAATCCAACCTCTTGGGGGGCACTCTTCCACTTGAGCAGATCACCTCCTTTGCCGCATCCCATATCCAATACGACGAGGTGTGAACCAGAGTCTCTAGGATGATTGCGAGGATCGAAGTCATCATTTGGAGAGAACTTCTGGACAATCGTAGACTTGATCCAATTGTTGAAACTTCTAAGACCTTTAATTCTTGAGTCAGTCTTTCGCCAGGTTTTGCCTAATTCCCTTTTATCGTTGTAGTGGGCTTTGACAACCTCCTCGACACCTCTCTCTTTGATGGCCTCTTTGGCCTTTCTCTCTACTTCCTCCTCCATCTTTCTAAGTCTCTCTCTGGTTTCGGCCTTTTCCTTCTCCGAGAACCTGCTCGCTTGTCCAGGCCGCTTGCGTTTCCGCGGGGGGCTAGCGTCTCTGCTCCTCGAACCATCTTCTCCTGGTGGTAGAGTCGGCGAAGGATCCCTTTTAGGAATCAAAGGAGGGGGTGGTGATTTGTATCTGTAACGGCCGCCGGGAGACGTTGGCCGGCGTTGGTAGGGCTGGCGTTGCGTAGGAGATCTGGAACGGCGTTTAGGAGCATAAACGTTTCCGCGGGCACCCTGAGAATCATCGTCGGTCGGTCTCCTATCGTCGGTTCGAGAAGTTGTCGGATTAGAAGCATCGCCATCTCTCTCATTGGAAACCCGTTGTCGCCTCTTGCCCGGCGATGATGACGAAACGCGCCTTCTCTTTGTTGCCGAAGAAGAAGCTAGCGCATTGCTATCCATCTTTGCCTCGCTGTGTGTCGTAGTAGCAGTGGGAGTCGCAGTATCGGTGGAAGTTTTGGGTATACCGGTATTTTTTATGTCCTTTAATGGTGTTTCCGGGCTCACAGTCTCAGAACTAGCTTCTGGGCTGCCGCCCTCCTTTTTGTCTGAAGAAGTCTTAGTGCCAGCGCTACCTTTCAAAGCCCCATTCTTGCCTTCTATAGGGCCTAGGAGGTCGCCAACAGTGCTTATCCGACGACGTGGAGGGGTGCCTGCGTCCGCTGGACCCGCTGGAGACGCCTGCCCTTGTTGCTGTCGTTCTCGGTCCTGCTGTTCTCTCCGTTCTTGTTGTTGCTGCTCGGTAAAGCAGTCGCGAGCGGAATCGTACATTTTGTCGGTCGTATCTTACTGGATACAAGATACCTGCGGAGGCGTATGAGAGAGCGTCGTTATATAACAAAGAAGATTGGAGAACACCAGGTTAGCGGTTTCGTCCTGACCCGCATCTTAGGTTCGAAAATCTTTGTTTTCCTTGGCGAAAAATCCAAATCGGGAAAAAACATAAATTAATAGCGTTGAATCCTTGTCCAGAGCTATCCGCTCGCTCAACCCCATAGAAAGGTCCCAAATTGTACATAGGCTTTTTTATTTCGAGAACAATAAAACGAGTGAATGCCATAAGGCCTCTGTGAATACCATAAGGCCCAGCAACACCAATTCTTCCCCCTCCTGCAAACAGTACTCCTTTTGCAACACTGGTAAGAATGCAAAATACTATACTCAGCAATATGCCTTATGACTGCTACACCATAGTATGAAGATGAATAGCAGAAATCATACTACAAAAGGGAACTCATGAGCAAAATACAGAGGGTATTTAATATTATTATAAAACTACTCAAAATAAGCATGTTAACCTTAATTTATAGTAGAATAATATAAGAATCTGATAGAATTGGGCTAGGGCGGATAAGTCCCTTAACATTTACCAAAGAACCCGCTAGGGAAATAATATAGTATGTTTATTTGATTTTGAATTTGAACTTATACTAAGGCTAAGATTCAAGAAAGTTAATTTAACTTAACCTTAAGCCTTAAAATTTATAAACAAAAATAATAACATAATCTCTAATAGTGGTTGGTCTAATCTCTGCCTACTTCTAAAGACCGCTATTTGAATGGCTTTATAATAATATGTCATAAAATTGATAAGTTATTAGTTGCAAGCACTTTATTAAAAATATACAATTAGACTAGCTAATAGCTACTTATTGCAGGCATTTAACCTATGCCAATAATAACTCTTTTCAAATTCTTTTTACTCCTGAGCCTTTCTTCAACTGCATTTGAGAATTAATTATAGGTATTTGGAAAGACAAGTACAAGTACTAGTAAGAGGCATTCCAGGTGAATGTCAATTAAACCTTTATTATACTAGTATTATATAGACAATATATAAATACTATTGATACAACTTGAAGATTATGAGAATAATAATAATAATACAATCAATTACAGCCTGCTTGCTCCGCACTGGTTTTACATAAACTTTACACTGACCATCCATTTATATAATAATAATATTTTCTGTTTTTATTTTTACTGCATACTACCAGTGTGCCAGCCAGTATAAGGTCTCATATCCTTCATCACACTTCAAGAACACTACTTACTAGCAACAGAATAGCAAGAGCCCTTTAGATAGCTGTTTTCGCATATGCCGCTAGGCACATTGTGAACCTTTGTCATGATTTGTTTTACTGAATGATAAAAAGAGAGAGCTACGGTACTTAGAAAGGTATGGAAACTTTGCGGACGCAGCTGTATGTGTGAGCAGTATTTCAGATAATAATATTATAGTGTATTGATGCTAACCACCTGCAACGCGTTGGTACGTAGGATAGGGAGGGTATGCCTCAAAGGTCTATAACATTTGGCTGGTGGAATCAAAGTGTATCTAATATACAAAATCCAGCCAATGAAGGAAATCAGAGCCAGCCACAACGCCCGTAAATTTATTTATCGATCGCATCAATCATTTACCTGTATGTATCACACATTAGCTCTCCTAGAACTGATCTACTAGGTGCTCAAATATATTTAAATCAAACCTACCATTTTTCATGACCGCTACTCCTTTTCTGACTGCCCCAGCCAATGCACCGGTCTGTATCCCTTCGCTCCCACCACTCCCAACTCTCCATTCAACTTCGGCCAAACCCTCCATCCAGAGTATTCTCGTTTGTTTTGGGACCTCCAGTCTTCCCAGCTCATCCGACAAGCTCGACAGTAAGTCGGCTAACGCTAAACCTTTCTTGGTTTTAATATCGATAATCGTTCTCAGGCTGGTTGTGATATCACTACTAAGCAGAGTCTTGAGGATAATTTGTATATCTTCGGGGTGTGGTGCAGCTATACAGTCGTAGATATGGGTTTCGGTGATCTCTTCCCGCTCTGCAGAAGGATCTGGGCGGCCTTTGTCGTCTAATGGGGTAGATGAAGCATGGCATGCCTGCAGAACATTCAACGAGCGTCTCATGTCTCCGCGAGAGAGCTGAAGAAGAGCATCTACAGCAGAAGGTGTGATTTTCACTTGTTCTGTATCGATGACGTGGTCGACTCTTTTGCGAAGGGCATCTATCGGAAGAGGAGAGAATCGGAAACGGGTGCAGCGAGACAGAAGCGCTGCGTTCAGCTTGTGCGTATAGTTTGCGATTATGCAGAATCGGGTATTCGCAGTATACCTATATGGAACACGGAGGCGATGTCAGTCTGCATGTCGAAAACTCCAATCATTGGTGGGAATATACGTGGGAAATGATAGGGACACGTTACTTTTCCATAATTCTCCTCAATGCATTCTGGGCAGTGCTAGTCATTGCATCAGCTTCATCCAAGATGATCAATTTGAAACCCCCAAGTTCACCATCTGTCTTGGTGGAAGCCCCGAAAATCTGTTTCGTCGATGCAAATGTTTTGATTTGTTCACGGACAACCTCGATACCCCTATCATCCGAAGCATTCAACTCGAGGACTTGTTGGCGGATGTTATGAGCCCCATAAATATGCCGCGCCAGCGCAAGAATTGTAGAGGTTTTGCCGGTTCCAGGCGGCCCGTAGAAAAGCAGATGGGGAAGTCGCTGGAACGTATTAGCGCGCTGAAGAAAAAACGGCTCATGGGGGGCAAAATACGTTTGTTTTAACAAACTTATTAACTAACCAAACACACTTAGCATACTCTATCAGCGTCAGGCAATGAGTGCAAGCTTACTTGTAGTGAGAATGTCTTCATGTCCAGAGACATCGTTGAGGGTGTTTGGTCGGTATTTCTCCACCCTAAATAATTATAGAGGTTAAGCTAGAATACAAAAAAGAAAAAACCTCCATTATATCTGCAAGAGTAGTGATAACAAACCAAGGAAGTGTATCACCAGCGCTTACTGGCAGGTTGGCCTTGCTAAGTTTTTTCCCTTTTTGCTCACTCGAGAAGGTAACATCGTTAGTGGTGGCATGCTCCTCATCGAGCTCCATTTCATCAATGTCCGACATTTTCAGAGTGATTGTTCGACTAAATTGATAGAGAGAATGCTGTTGGTGAATGGAAAAAGTGCCTGGCCTTGGAGAGGCGTCGTGGCAGCTGGTAGTTCGCGTCTAGAGTTCGCGTAGAGTGCCTCTCTTGCTTAATCAGCAACTGCTTTGAGGACTCGTGACAAGGGTCGCCAAGTGACCCCTCAGCCACAACCAGGCTCGACCTCACTTCATGAAATCATGCCAATGAACAAACAAAAGCCAGCACGCGAAACCGCAATCCCTTGTGTACACGATACAAACCTTCCAACCCCTCCCCTCCCTTATCCTCCAGAAATCACTGAGAGATTATCTGTTAACGGCGGTACTTCCAATTGATAGTGACGGTATATCCTTATGAATGGTATTGATATTCCTCCACCCATTCTTCCCTTACATTTTTTGAGTACTGCCGACCTATGGTGCTTGGGCGCCACCAAAAATTGCAGTTTCCAAACACTTCATCATGAAATGCTGTCACTTTCGGTCAGGTATTACTGCCCCGATACCTTTTTGGGCGCTGTATGCCAACCCTCAATACTTCCGGCAATCCCTGCTTATCTAGCGTAGGGATCGAAGCCTCCGGTCAGCAAATTCTGGGCGGTTACTGTGCTCGCATACCCTAAGCCAATACTAATCGACATCATTACGGCACAAGGGGCTCTGCAGGCCCGTTGGAGCTCCAAACCTCAGCCGCATGTATTCAAACTACCGGTAGTCTGGGCATCCTAGTCTGTTCCAGCATCGCCAACGCCATAGATCTCTCACCTGGCAGCTGCCGCCGGCGAATGCTCTTGAGTGAGTGTTACTGGAAATGCTCGGGAGGAAGCTGGGTTATAAATACCGGATTGAGATGGCTCCTGACTTTTGTTTCCCGGGCTTCCGAACTCGGCTAATTTCTAGTTGGGATATTCACCGAAATCAAGTATTTTAGCATCGGCCTGGGGTCTAGACATATTTCTCATACTATACTGGCCAGCGAGCAAATTGTTCCGAGTGATCGAGTGTGATTCCCGCCGCCAGCATGTCGCCCCCAAGCAAGCAAGCAACCTCGCTGTATTGGGCGAAATTCCTATTTCATAGACTGAAAAATTGGTGCCCCCTGTCAGTTTCTGAGACGGATGACTAAGGAGAGTTTGACCCTCTATCTCGGTATTCCGCAGCGATTATCAGGTAGGTGTGGTCATATATCTAATATTAATTATGGTCTGGTACGAGTATTCTACGGGGAAACCAACACGAGCCTTACAAATCTCCGGCACATCGATTTTATGCACTCAGCACCACTTGAGCGCTCGCTTATATGGATTGAGTGGGTTGGCTTTCCGTCTGCACATGCTGTGATGACTTCTAGTTCATGGATCGAAGCAATATGTTCCCGCCGCAGCTGTCATACTATCATGCATAGATCGACGAAGCCGTAGCATGCGTGTTGGGCGCAATTTTCTCTTGAGGGGGCCGTACCTTGCAGAGCCAACAAATAGGGAACGGCGGGCTACCGGGATTTAAGGTTCATCCGGAATCACTCGAGTTTTTGTCTTCCCGCTTCCTAATTCCCTACCTACAGCCTATAACAAAGTACCGTGCAGGCAAATGTCCCAACTATTGGTACTTTTGGGGAGGGTATAGGCACCTCGACACCAGTGGTATCTATGTGAGGTTCTAACTTATTTGTCCTATGGAAAAGCTTCTCGCTTATGATTGGCCCCCTATTGGCCGAGATCCCGGATTATTTAGAACCCGTCGGTTTTCGGCTGTCGATCCGACAATCCCCCTAAGGAGCACCGGCTGGCTTCTCTCGACAACGCAACAAACAACCACCGGTGTCTTATTTGGTTAATTGACCCAATCGCCGGTGACTGCGTCGGTATTGCCTAAACAAAGTTCTTACGCTTTTCCACGAGGACGAGACTTGCAGTACTTGGCGCACAACATGACCTGATCGATTCCCTGCGCGCAGCAATTTCTTGCACAAAGGGCAAAACTGATGTATAATCTTGGTATTGGCGGAGTGAAAATTACATGGTCTTTTGGAGAGAAAAATAGGGATTGCTTTCTTTCCTTTTTTGTTATTCCTGGCCTCACATTTACAGTTTTCTTTTTCTTTTATTGCTCCTACCGGAGTCGCCGCTCCCCGCGAGCTTTTGGTGTTCAGTGAGTGCAAATCCCCCTTTAGGCTATAATATCTGTAAAACTTCTACTCCTTTCTTCTAACTCGCGTGCTGTACATCATCATCATGTACCTTAAATTCACCTCTCTATTTCTTGTCTGATCTGCTATATAGAGAATCAAACCACCATACACTTTACCGAAATGGGGGGGGGTGGAAAATAAGATTTCCATGCGGTTGGTTTGGTTTGGTTGGCTAGGCTGATGGAAGGGAAAAGAAAATCCATTTTTCCCATACAGAATGAAATACCGTACAGTACCGCATAATACAATACTATACATGTAGACTACAGATGGGCTAAAGTCAGAACCGTATGAGAAAAAAAGAAAAAAAGAAGAAAAAAAAAGACTCTGGTACCGTATGATAGACGACACATAGCTCGCGCCGCAGAATTGAAGCCAGCACCTAAAGGCAGCGGTTCCCATAGGAAGGGTCCTGCTTCAACTCGGCCGCACGAGTATATTAAAGAGCTTGACCCGGATCTTTCTGTTAGTCGTAAGCACTTTTTTTTTTTTTAAAAAAAAAAAAAGTTTTACCCCTTGCCTCCTCCCGACGGGAAAACTTCACTCATTCACTCGTCAATAGATAAATGAATAAATAAATACACCACATCTAAAAAACAAAAAAAAAAACTTCCACTACAATTGCACAAGTATCATACATATCTAATATGTACTGAATACAAACGTACAGTTGTTCAACTTACCCACAATACCCAAACAAGAATTTCTCTAGCCGAGTGACCTTCCATGACTATACTATCTATCTGACCAGACTTGAGCCAGGTTGGATTAATGAAAACAACCTTCCACACCAACAACAACCCACCCCTCCCCCTCTCTCGATGCTATTCTCCTGTATGCACGGCATCCCATACCCACTCAAGTCGCTTTGCCTTACTGTACTGTACTCCCCATCACACCCCACCCCGCACACATCACCCACAAGCAAACCCTGCAAAGCACCAAGCAGGGATGCTCTCTGCGGGGTTTCTCTCTCTTTCTCCCCAATTATACCAACTGATGGATACTACTCAAGTGCTTGTATACTAGCGTGAACTCCTTAATATCTCGAAGGAGTTAGACGCAATTTGCTCAATTTTTAGCTGGTCTCGAGCCCACGGCCCAATAATTCCAGTCTCCGGGTAACGCGGAGATCTCGCGGGAAGCTTCCCTTTGTGCTTTTTCACAAAGTCGGAGATATTCCTTTCTTCTGCCCGTTAGGCTCGGCCTTCTGGGTATGCTTTGTTGTTGCTGGTGGCAAGTAGGAGGGGATGAGTAGGGGAGGAGGAAGGAAGGATAGAAAGATGGAGTTCTGTACTGTACACCGGATCTGATTAGATCTCCTAGGTCGCTGTTGTAACATTTTTCTTCCTCTTCTTTTTGCTGTGCGGTACCTGCAAGGGATGCCTCATGAAGTGGTGATTGAGTGTGAGAGAAATGCTTCTCACTTGTTTATCCATCGGTTTGTGCCAGCGGCACCAGTATACCGGATCGGCTGATATGAGCATCTGCCGAACTTGCTCTGTGGTTCTGGCTCTGGGCACTAGTTGCATTCGTGATTGTATTCATAAGCCCTTCAACATTTCGCTATTTATTCGGTTATTCAGTTAGTATTATGCTTTGCGAACCAGTCGTAAAACATGAAGCCAATCGCCAATGATAGTAAGGGAATATACATTTAGTCACTTTTGTTGCAGAGGAAATCTCTGGCTCGGTCACAGCATCTTTGGCATGTTATAACGTCCAATTTCCGTAGGAGCCCTGTGATGCCCACATCCAGAACGTACAGGCTAAGGATCCACAGACATTTGAAACGCAGTCACTACTGCCTATCAGTCATTTGGCAAGAAAAATTATGTACTGCATAGTACAGATGTCATATTCGTAAGCTATATTAGTTATACTCGGATGAAAATGACTTTGAATCTTTTTCAACTTTTTTTCTGCGGTGAGAGGTGAACTCGGAGCGCCTTCGGCCCCGGGCAATTAGGATAAGAAATACTCGAGGTATCATGGAAAGGGATCGTTTCGAGAAATGGATGACTCGGGATCTGCCCTCACAATAGGATCTCCAATTCCATCCCGCGACTAGGTAGAGGCGCCCTTCCTTGACCGAACCCCTAACAGGGCAAAATGGCCCGGGGTGGTTTTTATTTTTTATTTTTATCTTTTTATTTTTTCCCACTCGACACTGATATTGCAAACCCTAGCGGTCGTGTACGGGAGAGAGGGCTCATGAGTTGATTGGGGTTTCATCCAATAAGATATCGTCAGAGGGATCGATCGCTTGTAGGATTGGACTACTGTGGGTTATCGTATCGTATCGACTTTTGAGTTTTTTTTTCTTCCCCCCAATGATCCTTTCTTGGGTTGGGTTTGTTCCGGGTATTTAGGTTTGTGGTGTGATGTGGTGTGGTGTGGTGGTTGTGACTACTGTGTTTCCCATTCGTGTGGGGAGGTTAGTGGTATTATAGAATGGGTCTTCGGGTACGGTAGAGATACAGCACGGTACGGCGGCTGTGTGGTGTTGGTGTGGTGGTGGTGGTGGTGGTGGTGGCGGTAGTGATGGCCTACGGTAGGTAGGGGAGATGCTTGTATATGCGGTGCCTATTTGTATAATGTAGAGGGAAGAGGATGGAATGGTTGTGTGAGAGCGTGGTAGTGGGAGCGCTTGTTTGTATGGTATGGTGATGTGGTGGTTTGGTCGAGTGCTTGGGATACGTATAAGCACTTTATTTCACTTTCAGGACTATAAACAACTTAACCTAGCTTACAGTACCCCATCTCCCTCCACAAACTACCACTCTTTATACTTTTGCCCTCACCTCACTACCAGTAACACACCCATAATCTACAACTATCATACCACCACAACTTAACGCCCGTCATGACCAACGCCCACCTCAGGTAAAGCCCTGCATAACCTACCCCACCCTACCATCCCCTACTATAGTACACCCTGACCCCGGATAGTCTAGAATGCCTTAAGGTTATCCTTTCCCTTCCCTTCCCTTTCCTTCCCTGCGGAATATCAAATAACTGCCGGTTTTTCTTTCAAAATGCGCCCTGTGGATCCGGTGGGTTCTTTCGATAAGCGACAGCCAAGCAGGCTAGATTTAGTGATTTGTTTCACTGATCTTCGCTGCAAGAACAGGTTTTTCTTTCTTTAATCCTTTAACCTGCTTGGGGGGGTAATTGTGGTTGAGGTGTATTGTTTCTTGGCTTAATAAAGTGGTTATGGGGTTTAGGGTGTATGGTGTAGGTATAGAGGAGGGAGGGGGATGAATGGGTGAGTATATGGGGGAAACTTCGATGCTATCATATGTGTTGGGAATTTTGCTCCAATTTTGGAGTTCACGGTAGGGAGATTGCGATATAGTAAGGGTATTATGGCTTCTGCCCCACAAGCTACAGTACTTCAACCTCTAGAAGTAAAAAGGTGCAAGAATGAGAGATAGGAGAAAGTAGAAAGAAAAATCTAACACTCCGCCTCCCAGAGCTCCTTATTATAATTCTCGGTCAAGCGCTCATCGTTACCGTACCTATGTTATCCCCAATTTCATCAGTCCTAATCCCCACAAACAAACACGCAAATAAAGCATCGCTGTACAGAGAAGGGATAAAACATACTTGGCCTGCCACCCCGCAAACCCCCCATCTAAAACCAGCACCTCTTGCATCCTAACTTCCCCCTCCTCCCCCTCCTTTGTGCCCCCAGCCGCCACCGTGCTCCCCCGGCCAAACAACCTCTCCCGTTCCCTCTGGTACCTCAGCGCAGCACTGGGCCCACGCTGCTGCGACAACAGACAATGAAAAACCACCTTCTCTGCGCCTTTCAGTTGCCGCGCCAGCTCTGCCGCGGTGTAGTCTAGGCTTCCGGAAGGTACGTGGCGGGAGGACTTTATGTGGCCGCCGATGTGGTCTGGATCCTGTTAAGACGGGAGACTAGAGGAGGGGAAGGAGGGGGAGGAAAGAAGAAGAAAAAACATGCCTGAATCACGAACGTCTACCACTACCACGTTCTCCTCGCCAGGCTGGGTGTGTTGGGTTAGTAGCAGAGTGCGTAGACGTTCGCGGGATATACGGTTTACGGTGGCTACTGTCACACTTGACATAGTGTATGTATGTGTGTATGTATGTGCGATTGTGTGTGGTTGGGGTTGTGATGTATGGTATTACTGTATGTAGATATGGGGGGGTTTTTTTTTTTTTGGAAAAGGGTAAGAGAGATGTTTGCAAGCGGGGCCGCAGCTCAATGATGAGTTATTAGTAAGGGTTGGATAACGTTATCATACCGGTACTGGCATGAGATGGGACCGACACATCACCATCATACAGTGGTACAAAAAGAAAAAGAAGAAAGACTAGCCATGGTATGACAAATGAACCTCTCATTGTTGGTCCATTTTGGACAATCAATCTCCCTCTCACTCAGCTTACCGGTTGTCTAACAGATCAAACCCTAGGCTCACACCACAATTTTTGAGAGAAATTATACCCATTTTGCGTTTTTATGGTCGCGGCGGAAGCGGGAAATGCAATTAACTTGATTAGCAGTAAAAACGACGAGTATAGTGCAATTGGGGCTATAAACCTCTAATCCATCTAAATATCGCACAGTAAAGTCCCCGCGCGATAGCATCGGCAAAACGACGAATAAGGGAGTACAGTACTTTTAAAAAAGGCACCCACATAGACCCTGTAGCGTTCTCACCACAGAATCAGCCATGTCACCTAAGGGATCCTGCCGGCAGCTTAACCAAGTCGAAA
>Ga0307507_10008232_pt1 | contig 14572 bp, 13 predicted proteins | sample 7_EM_MG_FD_207223 | JGI IMG/M metagenome (GOLD analysis project Ga0307507, IMG submission 207223) | Populus trichocarpa ectomycorrhiza microbial communities from riparian zone in the Pacific Northwest, United States - 7_EM | ecosystem: Host-associated > Plants > Roots > Unclassified | place... | reverse complement strand
CGGGTGCACCCGTGGCGGCGGCCGCACCGGGCTTCTTCCGGCGACGGCGACGGCGCTTCTTCTTCTCCGGAGAGGCCGGAGCTGCGCCGCCTTCCGCGGACGAAACAGCAGCGCCCTCGCCCGAAGGCGAAGATTCGCCCGGAGCGCTTGCAGCGGCAGCTTCGCTCACCGACGAAGGCTCGGCGGTCGAAGACGTGGGGGAGTTTGACGGTGCATCGTTCGGCGAAGCCGATGACGATTCGATAGAGGGCGTACTCGCGTTCACTTTGGGTGCGCTCGAGATATCAGTTTGGGTCTTTCCCGTCGACGACGGGTCCGGCGAATCGATCGGGTTCACAGCGAAGCCTCTGTCCAGAAGGGCGAGCACCATAGCGCACGGACACGCATCGGCCTAGTAGTGTCGGCGGTGATCATGCGACAATCGTGCGATTCGCACCGGCGCTCACACCTGAAAGCGTCTCACCGCTCACGTTTGAGGCGATGATCGGCTCCGCGGGCCTCACGCCGGGCGGCGCGATGAGGTCGGCGGCGAGCCCGTGGGCTGCCAGCCGATTTTGATAATAAAAGAGCAAACGTGTATCCGCCAAGACGAGATCGCTTCCACGTGGGGTGATGACTTCGTTCGCGTGGTATCCAGAAAAAGCCCGGAGCGCCTCGGCCAGGATAGCCTCTCCTTTCGCTGCACGCACCGTCGGTGCCAGCACTATTTCGCCGCGATCGGCCATTTTTCGAACCTCCCCCAAAAGCCGGTCGATGTCATTCGCCATTTCCGCCCGCGAAACGACGACGTCGTCGCGGTGGCGAAGCAGAGCAAAAATATCCGCCTTGCCGGATGACGACCGGATCCTGTCGAACGCCACGGCCGCGACAAGATGCGTCGCCATCACGACCGTGTCGCGTTTGTAGGCCTCGACAATGGCTTCGCCAAGCTCGCGTGTGTACTCGGCATCGCGCGCCACGTCATGCACGGGGCGGTCTTTCGCATCGTAGACGTACGTTTTTGCGTCGACGAGGCGTCCGCGCGCGTCGAGGCTGCGGCCCAGCTCATCCACGGCATTTCCAAAACAGTCCATGGGTCGGGAAAAACGAATGATGCAGCTCGCATCCATTTTGAGCAGCTTTTGCATGAACGCCGCAATGCGGCCAAAACGCGTCGACTCGTCGTCGTCGATGATGTAGCGCGATTTCCCTTCTTCCTGAAGGAAGTCGTCGATGAGCGTCTCCGCCTCGAGCGTGAGCAAATAATTGATGGTGGCCGGCACGAAAAAGACTGGCTGAAGCCTTCCGCGCTCGGCCGAGCGCGCAAAGGCCTCGATGCCCGTGCCGGCCAAGCCGAGCTTCAGTTTTCTCTCCACGCCGCCCGAACGCGAGCGGGTGCCGCCAGGGAAGAAAAGACTATGGTAACCGCGCTCGAGGAGCACACAGGAATACGTTTTGAGGACGTCCTTGTAGAGCGAATGCTTTAGCCGCCGATCGACGCGGTATGCACCGAGATTGTGCATGAAGAAGCTGAGCACCGGATTGGTGAACAGATTTTTCCCCGCGCCATAGGTCGCGGGCGGAAGCTGCGAGCGCTCCAATGCAAAGCCGAACACCACCGAATCGAGGTTCGAGAGGTGCGTCGGGACGAAGACCAAGGTTCCAATCTGCGAGAGAGCGCGAATGTGCGCCACCGGGCCCTCGACGAGAATGCGCCCATCGAGCGCGCTCATATCGCCAACGTGGGCCAACTGGCGAAGGGTGTGCCGCGGCTTGAGCATGGCACCGAGCACCGGCACCGTCGCGCGCGCAACGACCTTGTACACGCGCGGATCGAAGTTGCCCGCGACATCCCACGCATGACGCCGCGCGAGCTCTTCGAGCCGCACGTGCTGCTGATCCTGCGTCCAACGGCCGAGCGATCGGGCCAGCGCGCGCCACTCCACGAGCTCGTCCCCACCATGGACGCTGAGGCGGCGAATTTCGTGGTAGGCCGCATCGTTGAGCAGGAAAAGCGGGTCCTTCGTGGAATCGCACACACGCTTCACCACCTCGTCGACGATGGTCGAGCGCGCGGCGTTGAACCCCATCAGCGGCGTCTGCATGGCAGCAACTCTAGCGTCAAACGTGGTTTGTCTAGGCGTCAAACGCGGTGGCCTAGGTGATTCTTTCCGGCTCCGGCGTCGCCAGGTCCGCAAGCGTCGCGAGGGCTTCTTGCACCTCGGCTACAATCATGACGGTGAGTTTCGCGTACAGCGCATCGCCTTCTTCGGCGGTGGCCTCGTGGGGAGCGCCGGTGTACGCGCGATCGATGCCCATGTCCGCGAAGGACGATTTTCCGGCGCTGATGCCATCGGCCAAGCTAATCGGCACCTTGGGTAGGGTTTGGGCCGAAGCTCGAACCGACGCGGGCTCCGCGGCCAAGATCAACGACGTCTCGTAGCGGCCCGCGTGGCAGTCGCCGCGTTTGAACTCTTCGGAGAGGGTGCGCGCCCAACGGCGGGTGAGCGGACACGCCACCGATGCGCGCCCTTGCGGAAGCGAAGTGATGGCCGCGCGCACCGCGGCATCGTGCGCGGGCTCGAGGTGGTTGTTCACGAAGCAGACGTGCGAGAAGCCTTCGCCGAGGATGGCGCGTCCAAGCGCCTCGAGGTAGGCCGTGAGCACCGGCGCCGGAATGGACAGGGCCCCCGCGAAGCCGTGCGCGTAGTCGGTCACGCCGTAGCCGACGGATGGCGCCACGTAGGTCGCGATGCCTTCGTGGCGGAGGGCCTCCGCGGCACGGCGCGAGGCTTCCTCGCTGATGACCGTGTCGGTGGCCAATGGAAGATGCGGGCCGTGCGGTTCGACGCTGCCCACCGGCACGAGGACGCACGTCGGTGGGCGGGCCGTGACGGCGGCCACGTCCTCCGTGGTGAGCTCGGCGAGGCGCAAACTCATTCGCGGGCTGCGGACCGCTTGGCCGCCTCGAGCGCGCGCAGGGCTTTGCGATCGACCTTGCCGCGATCGTTCTTGGGGACGTCGGCCACGAACTCGATGAGGCGCGGGTACTTGTGCTTCGAGAGCCGGCCTTTGGCGAAAGCCTGGAGCTCGTCGGCGAGCTCCTTGCACGGCTGCGTGCCCTCGCGGACGATGACGAAGGCCTTCGTCTTGAGGAGCCCCTCTTCCTCGACGCCGATGACCGCCGCCAAGACAACGGCGGCGTGGTGCATGAGGCACTCCTCCACCTCGATGGGCGAGACCCAAAGACCGCTCACCTTGAGAAGCTCGTCGGCACGGCCGGCGAAGTACAGGTAGCCCTCCTCGTCGATGCGAAAGAGATCGCCCGTGCGGCACCAGTGGCCATGGAAGGTGCGAAAGCTCTTGTCGCGGTCGAGGAAGTAGCCGTGGGCGACGCTGTCGCCCTTGACCCAAAGAACGCCGATTTCGCCGGGTGCGCAGGGCGCAGCGCCGGGGCCCTCGGCCTCCTCGGGGAGGATGCGCAGCTCGTAGCCATCGACGACCTTGCCGAGCGAGCCCGGTTTGATGTCGCCGGGGCGGTTCGACGCGTAGATGTGGAACATCTCGGCGGAGCCGATGCCGTCGTAGACGTCGCTGGAGAAGCGCTCGAGCCAGCGCGTGAGGAGCGCCTCGGGAAGCGCCTCGCCCGCCGAGAGCGAGAAGCGGATGCTGCTCAAATCGAGGCCCGCCTTGCCGTCTTTGCGAAGGGTGCTGTCGTGCTCGAGCAATTTGCCGAGCATGGTCGGCACGTTGGTGACGATGGTGGGGCGGTACATGTCGATGGCCCGCACCAAGCTTTCCGGCGTGGGCCGCTCGCTGAAGAGCCCGACGGTGGCCCCCACGGCAAAGGGGAACATGAGGTTCGTGCCGGTGGCGTACCCGAAATAGAGACGCGAGACGCTCACCGTCACGTCGTCGCGCCGGTAGCCCACGGTTTTCTTCGCGTACACCTCGGTGTTGTACGCAAAGTCCCGGTGCGAGTGCATGTTCGCCTTGGGCTCGCCGGTCGACCCGCTGGTGAAGAGCCAAATCGCCGCCTCGTCGCGCGCCACCACCGGCGCCTCCTCGCGGATGCGCACGTCATCGAGCACGCTCGACAGCTCGACGAAAAGCGGACCGGCCGCCCTGCGCAGGCTCCCCGGTGCCTCCGGATCGTCGCCCGTCGCCGCGTCCGGGACCACGAACACGCGCCGCAGTTCATTCGCCACGAGCCCGCGAATCTTCTCCGCCACGTCCGGCACCGTCACCACCGCCGTCGCGCGCGTGTACTCGATCAAGTACGCGATCTGCTCGAACGGCGAATCCGGGTTCGCCATGGCCACGACGCAGCCTGCGCGCAGAACCCCGAAGAAGACCCACGCGAAGGGGGGCACGTCCGGCAGCACGATGAGCACGCGCTCGCCGCGGCGGATGTCCGCATCGACCAGCGCCGAGGCCATCTGCTTCGTGCGTTCCGCCACGCGCCCGTAGGTGTACGTTCGCTCGCCGAAGCGGAGCGCGACCTTGTCCCACAGGCCCTCCTTCAGCCGATCGAACAGATAGTAGTCCGCAAGGTTGAAGATCTTCGGAAACGTCGGCCTGTCGTTCATGTCGAACCCTCGTTACGCCCCAGGCCGAACTTGCGAGGTCGCTCCGGGGAGCGTCGCCCGCACGGTGGGGCTCATCGGACCATGGTTGCCCGCCAAGTCGTACGGACGTATCGCGTAACGGTACACTTGGCCGCCCAGCACGCGCGCATCTTCGTAGCGCGTCGAGCTTCCGCGCACACTGGCGTGGTGCAGGAGCAGGCCTTCCCCCTCCGCGCGCAGCACTTGGTAGCCGTAGATGGCCTCGTTATCCGTGGCCGATTTCCAGCGCAAGAGCACCCGTCCATCTTTGCATTCTGCACGCAACTCGGGCCCCGTCTGCGGCCACACCGGCGCGATGACGTCGTGACTCTCCGGCGCGCGGCCGAGCGTCTTGGGCCAGAGCGTACACGTCACCTTGCGGAAATTCTCGTCGAGCGCCTTGCAGACGTTGCCATAGACACAACGCACCACGGTCTCTTCCCGCCCTTCGCGCCACTTGCGCGGCAGGTCGGGATCGGCCAGGAGCGCGCGCGCCATGCCGACCAAGTCTCCCTTTTCGTGCGCGACGACCCGCTCGGCGAGCTCGCGCGTCGGGATCTTCCCGACGGCCACGACCGGCGTCGTGAGCCCTGCCGCACGCACGGCCCCGCGCACCGCCTCGGCGATGTAGAGGTTGGCCCCGTCCGGGTACTGACTGCCCGGCATGCAGCGATCGCCCGAGTACCCCGTGTACGGATACAGCGGCTCGCCCGCGATGGGCCGCGCGTCCTCGAACTTCCCGCCTGCGGAGAGCGACAGGTAATCGGCGCCCGCCCCCGCGAGGCGCACGGCGATGGGCCCCGCGTCGAGCACGGTGTAGCCGTTGCGGATGCACTCCTCGCCGAGGAAGCGCACGCCCACGGGAAAGTCGTCGCCCACCAGACGGCGCACCCGTTCGAGCACGCGAACGGGCAGGCGCAGGCGGTTCTCCAAGGTGCCGCCGTACTCGTCGCGCCGCGGATTCACGCGCGAGAGGAACGACGACAGCGTGTAGGCGTGGGCCATGTGCAGCTCGACCCCGTCGAAGCCGCACTTGCGCGCGCGCACCGCGGCCATGCCGTAGGCCTCGACGATGTCGTCGATGTCCTGGTGGGAGAGCATGTCCACCGTTTGGCGCCAGCCGGAGCGCGAGATCTTCAGAAAATGGATGATCTGCGGGACGATCTTGCTCGGCCCCGCGTCGTGGCACAATCGCGCAAGCTCGCTGAGGCCGGGCATGAACTCGTCCGAACCGATGCGAAGCAGGGGTCCGCTCTTGGCGGTGTGCACGGCCATGGCCTCCACCACGATGAGCCCCACCTCGCCTTTGGCGAAGCGGGCGTAGCGCGTCTTGATGTCCGCGTTGACGACGCCGTCCTCGCCCGAAAGGCGGGTGACCATCGCCGGGAGCACCAGGCGATTGGGCAGGAGCATGGACCGAATGGGAAAAGGTTGGAACAGCACGGTTACTTCTCCGCCGCCCCCGCGAGCGCTGAGCCGATGATGAGCTTTTGGATCTCGGTGGTGCCTTCGTAGATGCGCAGGGCGCGGATTTCGCGGTAGAGACGCTCGACTACGGAGTCCAAGGTCACCCCGAGCCCACCGTGGAGCTGCACCGCGCGATCGATGATGCGCTGCGCGGCCTCGGTGGCGAACATCTTGGCCATGGCCACCGCGGTGGGATCGCGTGAGTCGGGGTTCTCGTCCTTGAGCCACGCCGCGCGGAAGACGAGCAGGCGGGCGGCATCGAGCTCGGTCGCCATTTCGGCGAGCGCGGCTTGCGTCAGTTGGAAGTCGGCCAGGCGCTGGCCGAATTGGCGGCGTGTGCGCACGTGCGCGATGGCCTCGTCCAGTGCGCGCGCCGCCATACCGTTCGCGGCGGCACCGACGGAGGTGCGAAACACCCCCAAGGTGCCCAGCGCGAGACGCATTCCATGGCCCACCTCGCCCACGAGCGCACCCGTGGGCACGCGACAGTTCTGCATGCGAAGGCGCCCCAGCGGGTGATCCACGCTCATGGGGACCTGGGAAAGCTCGAGCCCCGGCGCCTCGGCGTCGACGAGGAAGGCGCTGATCCCTTTTTTGGATCCCGCCGGATCGGCATTGGCGAACACGATGTAGTGCCGCGCGATGCCCACGTTGGAGATGAACACCTTCTCGCCGTCGAGGCGCCACGCATCGCCCTCGCGGCGCGCGGTGGTGCGCATCGATGCCACGTCGCTCCCGGCCTCGGGCTCGGTCAGCGCGAACGCGGCCACGCGCTCGCCGGAGAGAACCTCCGCGAGAACACGTTCGCGATCGGCAAACGCAGGCGAGCACACGATGGGGTACGAGCCGAGCCCCTGCACCGCAAAAATGGAGTCGGCAAGCGGCGAACGGTACGCGAGCGACTCGCGCACGATGCACAGCGCCCGCACGCTCACCGGCGCGCCGGTCTTACTGACGAGGTGCTCCAGGTAGCCTTGCTTGCCGAGGTGCGGAACGACGTCCTTGGGGACGTGCAGCGCGGGCGCATCCCCTTCGACGAAGTGCGCATGGCAGCGCTCTCCCAGCCGGACGTGCTCCGGCGTGAAGAACATGGGCAGGTCGAAGGTGGACGGCTTCATGGGTTCTACTTGGCCTGCCAGGGTTGGCTCGCACCGGCGAAGGTGGGCGGCGTCTTCTTCTGCCACGCTTCGAAGGCGGTGCGAAAATCGGAGTGCTGCATGCAGATGGCCTGCACCTGGGCCTCGGCCTCGATGGCCGCGTCGAGCGGCATGGTGTGCTCGCTTTCGAGCATTTGCTTGGTCATCGCGTGCGCGAACGCCGGCCCGGAGGCGAGCCTCTTCGCGAGCTTCTGCGCCTCGGGGACACACTCTTCCGGGGCGACGACCCGGTTCGCCAGGCCGATGCGCAGCGCATGCTCGGCGCCCACGAGGTCGCCGGTGAAGAGCAGTTCGCTCGCATGGCCGAGGCCCACGACCCGCGGCAAGAGGTACGCCGCGCCCATGTCGGCGCCGCACAGGCCCACCTGCGGGAAGATGAATCCGAACCGCGCCTTTTCGCTGCAGATGCGGATGTCGCTCGCCAGCGCAATGACCGCGCCTGCGCCGACGGCCACGCCATTCACCGCGGCGATGACCGGCCGCCGCAGTTTGCGGATGTTCGCAATGAGCCGGCCGGTCGCGCGCGTGAAGGCGACGAGGCCCTGCACGTCGCGCGAGAAGAGCTCACCGATGATGTCCTCGACGTCGCCGCCGGAGCAGAAGGCGCGCCCTTCGCCCGTGAGCACCACGGCGCGGATCTCGTCGTGCGCGTTCATCTCGTCGAGGGTGTCGGCGAGCTCGCGGTACACCTCGAAGGTGAGCGAGTTGAGTCGGTCCGGGCGCGACAACGTCAGGGTCGCCACGCCATCTTCGAGGGCGTAACGAAATGTCTCGGGGGCTATCGCCTTCATGGCTATTCCTTGGTGCCGTTGCGCGTCTCAGGCCGCGCGTTCTGGATGGTGGCCAGCGATTGGCGAAGCTTGCCGAGCAGCCGCCGCATCTCGCGGCGCTCCGCCGGGTCGAGCACGGAGAGCAGCTCGCCCACGTGCGTCGCATGCATGGGCACCAGCTCGGAGAGCAGCTCGCGCCCCTTGCGCGTGAGAAAGACGCGCGACAGACGGCGATCGTTCGGGTCGGCCCGGCGCACGACCATCCCATCGCGTTCCGCCCGATCGACCAGCCCTGTGAGGTTGCCGGCCGTCACCAAGAGGCGACGGCTCAGCGCGGCGAGTGTTTGACCGTCCTCATGCTCGAGGCTGGCCAGCAGATCGAAACGCGGCAAGGTGATCTGCCCGTCGAGCCGCCGCCGCATCTCGACGAGCATGCGATTGTGGCAGTCGAGCAGGCGCACCCACAGGCTCACGTCCCGCGCGCCAGCCGAAAGCTTTGGAACGGAGGTGGTCATGCGCGGTCGCCCGACTCACTTTGGAAGCGACGCGACGCCCTCGATCTCCACGAGTGCGCCGGGCTCGAGCAGGCCCGCGACCTTCACCAGGCTCATCGCCGGGTAGTAGTTGCCCATGCGCGCACGCCAGCCATCGCCGATGGCGCCACGTGCAGCTCGGTACGCGTCCAAGTCGGTCACGAAGGCGACGAGCTTCACGATGTGCTCCGTACCGCCGCCCGCCTCGCGCACGACCGCGATGACGTTGTCGAGCGCCTGCAGGAACTGCACGGCGAAGTCGGGGCTGACGATGTGCGCGTCCGAATCCCAACCGATCTGGCCCGAGATGAACAACAATTTACCTTCGGCGACGATGCCGTTCGCATACCCGCGGGGACGGGGAAAATGCGTGGGGCTGACAACTTTCTGTCCTTCGCTCATGACGTTACCTCGAGCCTTGGGCCGTAGTTGCGGCGCGCACGAGGCCCGCCGATGGTGCGATCAATGTTGCGCAGAAGGTATAGATGTAAAGGATTCGCGGGACAAGCCGCGAAGCCGAACCGCCCTCTTTCCGTGGGCTACTCGGCGACGATCTGCACGGCGTAGGCGCCCTCGCCTGAACCGACGCTCACCGCGACCTGGGCATCGTCGGAGGCCTTGAAGCAGAGGGCTCCGTCTTCCGGGGCGACGATGCGCGGCTCTTCGGTACGCGACTCCCAGGCGATGGCACCGGTGGAATCCGTCACCACGACGACGAGATTCTTCACCGTGGGGGCCGCCGCGGCCACCACGCGGTAACACCGTCCCGACTCCGCCTTGAGCTTGATGTTCTGCGCCGGCGCCCCCTGCGACTGCGTCCCGGACGTGGGCGCGGCCACCGCGCGCATCTTCTCGCTGCACGACTTGGCGAGCTTCTGCACCTGCGTGGCGAGATCCCCCGAACCCGCACTCAGGGCATCGCGGCACACGGCCACCGCAGGCACGCTCTTCTTCTCCGCCTTGCGCGAGCCATATTGGAAGGGCGGCGGCATGGTGGCCATCGGCACGCTCGACGCGACGTAGGGCTGCGCACTCGCCGTGGGCGCGCTCGCCCCCGCATCGACCGCGGCGGGCGCAGGGCTCGCCGCCACCTTGGGCTCACCGCCACACGCGGTGCACACGACCGTCACCGCGAAGACAAGCACGACGGAAGGAGTGGAAAAGCGACCGATCACAGCCAACGGTCGTACCACAAAGTGCTAAGAGGCACGCCGTGAAGCTCGTGACCCTCCACCCGGAGCATCCCGATCCGGCGGACATTGCCGCCGCCGCGCGGATTCTTGCCGGCGGTGGCCTGGTGGCCTTCCCCACCGAAACGGTGTACGGCCTGGGCGCGCGCGGGCTTTCGCCCGACGCCGTCGGTCGCATCTTTCGGGCAAAGGGCCGCCCGCGGAGCCATCCGCTCATTTTGCACGTGCTCGGCGAGGCGGAGGCGCGTGAGCTCGCCGCCGGCTGGAACGAGCGCGCCGCCGAGCTGGCGCGCGCGTTTTGGCCCGGGCCGCTGACCCTCGTCGTCGATCGCGCATCCCATGTTCCTGCAGAGGTCGCAGGCGGCGGCGAGAGCATCGCCCTGCGCGCCCCCATGCACCCCGTCGCACGCGCGCTCATTGCCGAACTCGGCGAGCCCATCGCCGCCCCCAGCGCCAACCGCTACCAGACGATCTCGCCGACCACCGCCGCCCATGTGGTGAAGTCCCTCGGCGATGCCGTGGACATGGTGCTCGACGGAGGCGCCTGCCACGGCGGCATCGAGTCCACCGTCGTCGACGTGCGCGGACCGCGCCCGCTCGTGTTGCGCCCCGGGGGGGTCGACCTCCCCACGTTGCGCGCCGTCGTGCGCGACGTCGAGCTGCACCTGGCCCCCGACGTTGGCCAAAACACCGCGCGCCCTTCACCGGGCATGGACGCGCGCCACTACGCCCCGCGCGGACGCATTCTGTTCGCCGAAGGCGCCGCCGACGTGGCCCATCTCGCCCACGAGCACCGCGCATCCACCGTCGCCGTGATCGCCCACTCCGAAGAAGCGCGCCCCCTCGCCCGCCACCTTCTGCCCAACGACCCCAAAGGCTACGAGCGCGAACTCTTCACGACGCTCCACGCCTGCGACGACGCGAACGCCCAAATCATCATCATCGAGTCGCCACCCCACGACGAACGCTGGCTCGCCATCCACGACCGCCTCCGCCGCGCCGCCTCGTAACGCTTCGCGGGACCGTCCCGCTCACTCGTGGCGCAGCGCTTCGATCGGATCGAGCTTCGCCGCCCGGCGCGCCGGGAAGAAGCCGAAGGCGATGCCGATGATGGCACTCGTGATGAGGCTGACGGCGAGGGAAACGCCGCTCACGCTCATGCTCCATCCGAGAGCGCGGCCGATGCCCGCAACGCAGACAGCCCCCACGCCGGCGCCTGCGAGGCCGCCGAAGCAGGAAAGCACGATGGCCTCGATGAGAAACTGCAGCAGGATGTCGCCTTCGCGCGCGCCGATGGCCATGCGGATGCCGATCTCGCGCGTGCGCTCGGTCACGCTCACCAGCATGATGTTCATGATGCCGATGCCGCCCACGAGAAGGCTGATGGCGGCCGCCGAGATGAGCAACACCGTGAGCACGGTGAAGATCGTGCCCTGTATCTCTTGGATCTGCTTCTGCGTGCGCGTATCGAAGTCTGCCTGCGCGCCATCGCGGATGCGGTGACGCTGACGCAGAATTTCCGTCACTTGCTCCACGGCGCGGTCGGTCGTATCGGCCGACGTCGCCGTCATCGTCAGCATCTGCACCGTGCCCGGAGGCATGCGCGCAAAACGCGAACGCACACCACCGAGGGGCGTCGCCACCACGTCGTCCTGGTCGGCGCCGAACAGATCGCCCTTGGGCGCGAGCACTCCCAAAATGCGGTAAGGGTAATTGCCCACGCGGATCACCTGCCCCACGGGATCTTCGCTGCCGAACAGGCGCGTCTTCACCGTTTGGCCAATCACGCAGACCTTCGACTTGAGCAGGGCATCGCCGTCGGTCCATGGACCGCCCGAGGCAAATGTCCAATTGTGCACGGTGAACCATTGCGACATGACGCCGTTGATCTGCGTCGAATAGCTGCTGTCGCCGTTGGAGACCTGCACGCGCGTGCTGATGGTCGGCGAAACGCGCTCCACGCTGACCGATTCGCGCAGGATGGCGCGCGCGTCGTCTTCCGTGATGCGTCCCTGCACCGTCTTGCTGCGCGCACCCGAGGCAGCCGTGCTGCGCGGAAAAAGGAAAATGAGATTCGAGCCCAACGTATCGAGCTGCCGGCCCACCGCATCACGCGCGCCCGTGCCCAGCGAGGTCACGATCACGACGGCCGCCACACCGATGAGAATGCCGAGCACGGTGAGCGTCGCCCGCATCAAATTGCGGCGAATGGCCCGCATGGCCAGCTTCACCGGAACGATGGCCCGGCTGATGGGGGCGAAGATGCCCGCTGCGATGCTCATCGCCTCACTCCGTCCGGAGCGCGTCGATGGGATCCATCTTCGCCGCTCTCCGCGCAGGTAAAAAACCGAAGCAGATGCCGATGGTCCCGCTCGTGAGAAGGGCCACCACCAGCGCCGGCATACTGGGAACCACGCGCCAATCGAGCGCGTAGCCAAGCCCGAAGGCGGCGAGCATGCCCAGCACGATCCCGGCGATGCCACCAATCAAACTGAGGACCACCGCCTCCACGAGGAACTGCGTCAATATGTCGTTTTCGCGCGCCCCAATGGACATACGAATACCGATTTCGCGCGTTCGCTCGGAAACGCTGACCAACATGATGTTCATCACGCCCACGCCGCCGACCACCAGGCTCACCCCGGCCACGCCGAGTAGCAGCATGGAGAGCACCGCGGCGATGGCCCCCTCCATCCGTTTCAGCTCGTCCTGCGAGCCAATTTTGAAGTCGTCCTCGGCCCCCTCTGCGATGCGATGGCGGGACCGCAAGATGGCGGTAATCTGCGAAATCGCGCGGTCCGTCGTCGCCTCCGACGAGGCACTCGCCAGGATCTGGTCCACCTTGCCGCCGTACGAGAACGACACGCGGGCGCGGAAGCTGCCGATGGGCATCATGACGCGATCGTCCTGATCGTCACCGAAGGCCGAATTGCCCTTGGGCGCAGCCAGCCCCAGGACCGTATACGGGGCGCGCCCGATACGAATGGTGCGCCCCACGGGGTCTTCGCCGCGGAAAAGCTTGGTGGCCACCGTTTGGCCAATCACGCACACCTTGGTCTTCAGCAGCTCGTCGGTTTCCGTCCAAAGCGAGCCACGCGCAACGTCGAATTTCCGTACTTTGAAATACGGCAACGTCGTTCCCACGATCATCGTATTCACGTTTTGATCGGCATAAACGACTTGCGATTCGGTGTTGCTGAACGACGTTACACCCGCGAGGCTCACCGCTTCGCGGTCCAGCGACTTCACGTCGTTGTCGGTGAGGCGCACGTTGTTGCGCTTCTGGCCTCCGTGCTGCGACGGGCGCGCCGTGATGAAAATCGCGTTGCTGGCGAAGCTGTCGAGCTGCCCGCCTACCTTTTCGCTCGCCGCCGTGGCCAGTGCGGTGACCGTCACCACCGCCGAGACGCCAATCAAAATACCGAGGACCGTCAGCGCGGAGCGCGTTTTGTTGCGCCCCAGCGCCGTAATGGCCAGTCGAAACGCGTTGACGAAGACGCGGTTCTTCATGGCACGGAAGCGCTCTTTCGCACCCCGCGTCCGCCCAGGAACTTCGAGACGAACGACGACCCCATGAGGGTGAGGAGCAAGTAGCGCAAGAGCACGAGAGCCACCGCCGAGAGAATCATGCCGAACGCCAGCGCCCAGGGCACCTGGCCCGGCGTGATCCAGCTTTCGAAACGCGACGGAGGAATCTTCGGGAAGACGAGCCAGCCCGCGAGGAAGGCCGCCAGCGCGCTCGTGACCAAGGTGTAATAGAGCGCCAGGCGTGCGCGCTGGTCGCCGCTCAGCGAATGCCCGAGCTTCTTCGCGCTGTAGCGCGAGCCCACCACGGACTCGCCGACGACGCCGAGGACCAGAGGAATGAGCGGCCCCACCTGCCCCAGCACGACGGTGTCGTACAATGCACCGAGCGCCGCGCCCACTGCGAGCCCGCCCGCCATCGCGAAGCCCGCCGCACGCGGAATCGGCTCCCTGCGCGCCAGGCGACGCCCGAGATCGAACACATCGGGCGCGTTCCCGCCCACGGCCGCCACCTCCTGTGGGGGCGGCAGCTCGGCCAACATCTTCGCGGCATTGGTCGGCGATTCTTGCCGCGTGTCGCTTTCGATGCGCCCGTCGCGCACCACGAGAACACGCGAGGCACAGGCGGCAATATCGTGCTCGTGCGTGACGAGGATGATCGTGATCCCGCGCTCGCGGTTGAGCCGCTGCAGCAGCGCGAGCACCTCGTAGCTGGTGCGCGTGTCGAGGTTACCCGTGGGCTCGTCCGCGAGAAGCAGCGGCGGATCGGTCACCAGCGCGCGCGCAATGGCCACGCGCTGCTGCTGACCGCCGGAGAGCTGATTCGGCGTATGATACATGCGCGGCGCGAGGTTCACCGCGTCGAGCGCCTTCGTCGCCCGCGCCTTGCGCTCGGCGGCGGGAACACCGCGGTACTGCAGCGGGAGCTCCACGTTCTCCAGCGCCGTGGTGCGCGAAAGCAGGTTGAAGCCCTGGAAGATGAACCCAATGAGCCGGTTGCGCACGATGGCGCGCCCGTCGTTCGTGCGGCCGCCCACGTCCAAGCCGCCGAGCTTGTACGTCCCGCGCGTGGGCCGATCCAGGCAGCCGAGGATGTTCATCATCGTCGACTTGCCCGAACCGCTGGTGCCGACGATCGCGACGAACTCGCCCTGCTCGATGGTGACCGACACATCACGCAGCGCGCGCACGAGTCCGGCTTCGGAGCGGTACTCTTTGCTGACGCGCGTGAGCTCGAGAAGCGCTTCGCCCACTAGAACGGACCACCCTTCTTCTTCGAGAAATCAAGCTCGTCGGTGACGACCTTGGTCTCCGCCTTGAAGGCGGAATCGGCCACCTCGGTGA
>Ga0307507_10008231_pt1 | contig 14574 bp, 11 predicted proteins | sample 7_EM_MG_FD_207223 | JGI IMG/M metagenome (GOLD analysis project Ga0307507, IMG submission 207223) | Populus trichocarpa ectomycorrhiza microbial communities from riparian zone in the Pacific Northwest, United States - 7_EM | ecosystem: Host-associated > Plants > Roots > Unclassified | place... | reverse complement strand
GCGCCCTGAAGTCGGCCACGTGGTCGCGAGCCCACTCGGCGAACGAGAGCGCCGGGCGGCCGAGGATCGCGGCGACGTCCGAGCTGGCCGGCTCGGGGGCATCGACCAGCGACGCCCAGTAGCCCAGAGCGTTGTCCGCGAATTCGGCATTGCCCAGGGCCTCGCGCAGCTGGGTCCTGGCCTCCTCCAGCGGCTGTTCCTCCCAGCGCACCGGGCGGCCCAGCGCCTCGCCGATGAGCCGGACCTGCTCGGCCTGCGTGATCGACTCCGGGCCCGTGGTGGCGTAGCTCTTCCCCGCGTGCCCGTCGTCCAGCAGCGCCCGCACTGCGACGGCGGCGACGTCCCGCTCGTGCACCAGCGAGCGCGCCGCGCCGCCGTAGGGCGCCCGGACCACGCCGCTCGGCACCTGCGCGGCCCAGGCCAGCGCGTTCACCGCCAGCCCGCTGACCCGCACGAACGTCCATTCGGCGGAGGCTTCCCGCACTGCGGCTTCGACCTTGCCCCAGACACTGTTCTCGTCGCTCGCCGACACGGCCGACAGGTAGACCACGCGACGGCCGTCCAGCTTTCGAACGATCTCCTCGACGCCGTCACCGCTGAAGAACGGCCACACGAGGTAGACCGCGGAGACGCCCTTCGCGGCGACCGCGACGGATTCCGGATCGGTGAGATCCCCGGCGACGACCTCGACGCCGTCGGGCAGGTTCGCCTTGGCGGGGTCGCGCACGAGCGCGCGCACGGAGGCGCCCTCGGCGAGCAGGCCGGCCACGACGTGACGGCCGCTGTGGCCGGTCGCGCCGGTGACGAGGATCGGTGTGGTCATGGCGGTTTCTCCTCCAGATCGGGTACCGCCACGCTCACACTTCAAGCGAGGTTCAAGTCAAGCGAAGGACTCCCGTGTGAAGACTGATACGTGAATAGATGCTTACGGGACTGATAGGACAGACGTGATCGCTGTGCATGCCGTTGCAGCGTCGAGGGTTTGGCCAGGTGATGGTGAGGGTGCGGCGCACCGGTCACACCAGCACCAGACACCACACGAACCGGCTCCGCAGATGTCCCCAACGACGCGTTCGGGACGTTGGGTGGTGCTGTTGGTTTATTCACGGCGCAGGCGTTGTCCAGGTGCGAACTCGCAACTGTCCACACGGGAGGTTGCCGCGGTGAGGGACGCCTTCAGTGCGCTGGATCCGCTGAAGGGGGCCCTCGTCAGATCACCGATTCGGGCAAGTCGCGTGAAATCGGGCCAGATCGAGGGTTCTGCGATGTGATGAAGGGGCCCTTCAGCCCGCCAGACGGAATGAAAGTCCCCATCATCACACCGAGTCCTTAAAGGACGCTCACTGCCCGACGCGCCGCCACCAGGGAGTCACCACCTGCGCAAACACCAGCTACGCAGATTTACCAACAGCATCGCCCAACGTCCCGAACGCGTCATTGGGGACACAGCAGGACACCGGTTCGACCTCCCGCATCTGTTCACAGCCACAGGGACCGGCACGCCAAGGGTCAACCCCACCTCGTGAGTGTTGCGGCCGGTTCTAACCGGCCGCAACACTCACGAGTCCTTACCAGTGCCTGTCAACGGCCCCGGCACTCGCGGTGTAAATGATGTAGCCGCCCTGGAAGTCGCTACGGAAGCCGGAGCCGTAGGCGTACTCGTCGGACGTCGGGTAGCGCAGGTAGGACCGTTCCCAGCCGAGTGCCGCCCACCGCTGCCGGATCGCGCCGTTCACGTTGTGCGCTCCGGTCCCCGGGCTCCAGTAGATCGAAGCGCTCAGGGTGAAGTGGTTGAACCGGCCGACGCCGTCAGGGGTTCCGGTTTCGTCCGTGGTCGGGTAGCCGATCCCGCGTTCCCAGCCGAGTGCCGACCAGCGCTGCCGGATCGCGCCGTAGACCGCGTGCGCGTCCGTCTGCGGCGTCCAGTAGACCGAACCGGCCTTGCTGAAGTGGCTGTACCGGCCGACGCCGTCCGGAGTGATCGACTCGTCGTTGGTCGGGTAGCCCAGCACACCGCGCTCCGCGCCCAGCGCCAGCCACTTGTCGCGGATGCGGCCCTTCACCAGGTGCGCGCCGGTCCCGCTGGTGTAGTAGACCGAGGCGAAGTTGGTGAAGTGGTTGAACTGCCCGGTCCCGTCCGGCGTGGTGGCGGTGTCGTTGGTCGGCGCGCCGTAGGTCTTGTTCCCGCCGACCGCGAGGTACTTGGTCAGCACCGGCCCGGTGACGTACTTCGTCCCGGTCGCAGCGCTCCAGTACAGCCTGCCGTTGGCGTACGCGCGGTAGTGCACGTTGCCGTCGGTGACTTCGGCTGCCGTCGGCGCGCCCAGCTTCGTCCGCAGCGCGGCGTCGGCGTTGTAGCGCTGGTCGATCGGGGTGTCGTAGTTCGCCGTCAGCGTCATGTCGCTCGCGCCGACCGTGATCGTCCAGGAGGTCGTCGCCGGGCCGCCCTGCCAGCTGGCGAACTTCGAGACACCGTCGATGCCGAGCGCCGCGGCCTCGACGTCGAAGTTGGCGCCCTCGGCGACCATCGCGGTGTTGACGCCACCCTCGACCGGAATGCTCAGCGCCGCGGGCTGCGTGCTCACCAGCGTGATCCGGTGCTCGCGCGGCCTCGCCAGGTAGGTCTTGGTCGCGGTGACGCCGGCGCTGTCGGTCACCGTCGCGGTGAACTCCTGCCGGGAGTCCGGGTGCTCGGTGAAGGGCAGCCCGAAGGTGTCCCCGGTGGCGCCGATGCCCGGGTGCGAGTGGCACGTGGCCTCGCTCGGGCAGTGCCGCACCGCCGACGTCCAGGTGATCGGCAGGACGCCGTCCTCGGTGTCGGTGGCCGTGGCGCTCAGGTCGACCTGCTGCCCGACGGCGAAGGTCGCGCTGTCTCCAGGCGTAGTGAGGGTGAGCACCGGCGAGTGGTTGCCCGGCGCGACCACGACCTGCGTGGTGCCGGACGCGCCGAGCGGGTCCTTCACGGTCAACGTCGCGGTGAACGACGTGCCCGCCGCGTAGGTGTGCGCGACCTGCGCACCGCTGCCGGTGGTGCCGTCGCCGAAGTCCCAGGTGTAGGTCAGCAGATCGTTGTCGTAGTCGATCGAACCGCTGCCGTCGAAGGAAACCGTGCGTGTGTCGGGGTTCGTGCTCGAGGTCGCGTTCGCCACCGGCGCGGTGTTCCCGGCGGTGTAGCTGAGCCGCCGCAGCTTGCCGCTCAGGATGTCGGCGTAGACGATGTCCCCGTTCGGCGCCGCGCCGAACTTGACCGGGCCGCCGATGTCGGTGAACCGCGGCGGGTTTTCGGGCCCCCGCGTGACCTTGCCCTGGTCGTCGTAACGCACGGTCCAGATCTTGTGCGTGACGTATTCGCCGAAGAAAAACGCGCCGCGGTACTCGGCCGGGTAGCTGGATCCATTGTAGACAATGCCACCGGTGACGCTGTTGCCCTCCATCGTGCCGCTGCCGTGGTGGTACTCGAAGATCGGCGGCTGGTTCGCTACGCCGGCGCAGTACGCCTGCGTGGAGTGGCCCGGCGTGGCGTGCACGCCTTCCCAGCAGGGCCAGCCGTAGTTTCCGCCGCGCTGGACGACGTCGACCTCCTCGTAGGTGTTCCAGCCGACGTCACCCGCGACCGGCAGCCCCAGGTTCGCGTCGATCCCGAATCGGAAGGGATTGCGGAAGCCGCGCGCGAACACCTTGCTGCGCGTCGATCCCGGGTTCGCCGCGTCGAAGTACGGGTTGGCCGGGACACCGTTGCCGTTGGCAGCGAGGTGGAAGATCTTGCCGTAGGGCGAGTCGATGTCCTGGGCCCGCATCGAGCCCGGGTCCATCTTGGTGAAGTCGGCGCTGTCCCCGATGGACAGCCAGAGCGTCCCGTCGGTGGCCGCGATGACGGTGTCGATCCCGTGCACGTTGAAGAATCCGGGAACCTCGAACAGCACCTGCTCGCCGGTGAGCCCGGCCGGGTTCCCGGCGGCGTCGACGGTCACCGTGTACCGCGAGAGCCGCATCGCCCAGTCGGAAGTCCGGTTGATCGCCCGGTTGAGGTAGATCGTGTGCGAGGTCGCGTAGTCCGGCGCAATGGCGATCCCCATCAGCCCCATGTCGGCGTCGGTGTGCACGCCCAGAGTGGCGATCGTCTTCGCCGCCCCGGCCTCGGGCACCCACCTGACCGCCCCGGTCTTCGCGATCGCGAGGACCGAGTTGTCCGGCAGATAGTCGAAGTCGGTCAGCACGTACTGCCCGAACCCGGTATCGGTATCCCGCAGAACGAATCCGGGCGGAAGCGCCGTCACCGCCTCGGCGACCCCGACGGACGTCGCAGGCAGCAGCGCACCGGTCAACAGCACGCTCGCCAGCAGGGTTCTCAATCGTCTCGAGGCCATCCGGGCTCCCCTCTCAGGTCAGGGGGTGTCGCGCGAACGGCCCAAGGAGTTGCCACTGACCGGCTAACTTGACTCATCTGTGACGCATCCCGCACACCGAAGAGCCAGGTGACTCCGCGGAGTCACCTGGCCTCTGTTTCGAGCCGTGGCAGTGGGATTTGAACCAACGGACGGGGTTGGCTGTCACACGATTTCGCCCAGCAATTCGCGGAGAAACTCCGCACAAGATCCCTTGCACTCTCGCGAATGTTGACCATGGTTTTCCAGAAAGACACAAGGCCGGCCGAGACCGGACAGCAGAACGCCCGGCGACCCTGTACGGGTGCCGGGCGTTCTGCCTGCTCAAGAGCGGTGGCGGTGGGATTTGAACCCACGGACGGGGATTAGCCGTCACACGATTTCGAGTCGTGCTCCTTCGGCCGCTCGGACACGCCACCGCCGAGAACAATACCGGAGGCGCTTCCAGGCGGTCGCGAGGGGTCACTCCCGGCAGTCACCGCAGATCAGGGGCGCACCAGTGTGGCGTGTGTCACCCGTCGGTGCGACGCGCCGCGAAGTAGGTCTCGAGCAGCGAAGCGCACTCAGCGGCCATGACGCCGCCGTGGACTTCAGGCCGGTGGTTGAGCCTTCGGTCGCGTACGACGTCCCAGAGCGAGCCCACCGCGCCCGTCTTGGGCTCCCACGCGCCGAACACCAGCCGCGAGATCCGGGCGAGCACCAGCGCGCCCGCGCACATCGTGCACGGCTCCAGCGTCACCGCCAGGGTGCAACCTTCGAGCCGCCAGCCGTCGCCGGACACTTTCGCGGCCGCCCGCAGCGCGAGGACCTCGGCGTGCGCCGTCGGGTCGCCCAGCTCGATCCGGGCGTTACGGGCGACCGCCAGCGGCACACCGGCGGGGTCGAACACCACCGCGCCGATCGGCACGTCCTCCCCGGGAGCGCGCGCTGCCGCCAGCGCCGCCTCCACGGCTTCGGTGTCCGACGGCCGTCTCAGAGCTCGTCCAGCAGCTTGGTGAACTGATCGGCGAACCCGCAGCGCTGCGCCACCATCTGCAGCTGCTCGTCCGGGTAGAGATCGACCTCGCCGACGATGACCTCCAGCTCCGGGCCCGGCAGCCCGAGATCGGTGAGGATCTCGAGATCACCTTCGGGCCAGACGGCCTCGTCGTCCTCGTCCGGCGGATCGACCCGCAGGACGTCGAGGACGTCGGCCGCGATGTCGTAGTCCAGGGCCGCGGCTGCGTCCGACAGCAGCAGCGCGGGCCCCCGCGGGCTCGGCCGGACGATCACGAAGAACTCGTCGTCGACGGCCAGCAGCCCGAAGGCCGCCCCGGTCGAACGAAGTTTCCCCAGCTCGGTGATCGCCGCGTCCAGTTCTGTCAGGGCCCCCGGGTCCAGGGCACTGCATCGCCACTTGCCGTCCTCACGAACCACTGCCACCGCGAAGCCCGTGACCGGCTCTTGCACCGCCATGCGCACACCGTATTCCGCCCGCCCATCGAACGCACGCACGGTGCACCCGAAGCGCCGCATGCGCCACTATCGAGCCATGACCGGACCCACAGAACTGCCCTCGCTGCCCGGCGCCCCGTTCGCCGGCCTGCTCGACGAGGCACGGGCGCTGCAGGACAAGACCGTCTCTCTCCGGCGCGCCGTGCACCGCTGGCCGGAACAGGGCCTGCAGCTGCCGCGCACCCAGGCCGCGATCCGCGAGGAACTGGCGGACCTGCCGCTGGAGTTCATCGAGGGCCGGACGACGACGTCGCTGACCGCCGTCCTGCGCGGCGGACGCCCTGGTCCGGCTGTGCTGCTGCGCGGCGACATGGACGCGCTGCCGCTGCTGGAGGAGACCGGCCTCGACTTCGCCTCCGAGGTCGAGGACACGATGCACGCCTGCGGGCACGACACGCACGTCGCGATGCTCGCTTCCGCCGCGAGGCTGCTCGCCGGACGGGCGGACGAGCTGGCCGGGTCGGTGGTGTTCATGTTCCAGCCCGGCGAGGAGGGCCATCACGGCGCGCGGTTCATGATCCACGACGGCGTGCTGGAGGCCGCCGGACCGCGTGTCGAGCGCGCGTTCGGGCTGCACATCATCTCGAACCTGCGCAGCGGCCTGTTCCAGACCGGCCCGGGGCCGGTGATGGCGTCCGCGGACTCGTTCTCGGTGCGGGTCATCGGCAAGGGCGGCCACGGTTCGGCGCCGCACCACGCGATCGACCCGGTGCCCGCGGCCGCGGCGATGGTGGGCGCGCTGCAGACCATGGTGACGCGGCGGATCAGCGTGTTCGAGCCGGCGGTGGTGTCGGTGACGCGGATCCAGACGGGCACGACGACGAACATCATCCCGGAGACCGCCGACCTGGAAGGCACGATCCGGACGCTGTCGGAGCAGACGCGCGCGCTGATCCGCACCGAGCTGCCGAAGGTGTGCGAAGCGGTCGGCGCGGCGCACGGCTGCCGGGTGATCGCGGACATCGAGCCGGGCTACCCGGTGACGGTGAACGACGATCGCGTCGCCGTCGAGACCCTCGCTCTCGCGGAGGCGTTGCTGGGCCGGGAAAACGTCGAGCCGGTGACTCACCCGCTGATGGGCGCGGAGGACTTTTCCTACGTACTGCAACGTGTTCCGGGTGCATACGGATTCCTCGGCGCGTGCCCGCCCGGCTCCGATCCCGGCGAGGCGGAAGCGAACCACTCCAGCCGGGTGATCTTCGACGAGGACGCGATGGCCAGTGGTGTCGCGCTGTACGCTGCCTTCGCGCTGGATCCGGTGCGACTGAGGTCCTAGCCGGTGCAGGAGGGGCGGCCGTTTTCGAGGTGACCGGCGAAGCGGCGCCGCCATTCGGGCTGGGCGGGAAGCGTCAGCGTGACGTCGTACCAGCCGTGGGCATCCGCGAGCGGGTCGAGCGTGACACTGTGCGAACCGCCTGCCGGGACATCGAAGCCGGGTTGGCCGGAAACCGTCACGGCGGATGGCCGCGAGTTCGTCACCGTGACCTTCAGCGCGGGTCCTTCGACGATCTCCGCCGACACCTCGACACCCGCTGTAGCCGCGCTTCCGGCTGCCTCGACGAGGAAACCGTTCGGGCCGTGCACGGCGACGTCGTACGCCGTGACGAAGCCGACCGACCCCGAAGTCGAGCCGTTTGCGGGGACGTCGAAGCGCTGCGACGCGCCCGACTGGTGGTAGGCGTAGGCGGAAAACTGCAGTGCCGCGGCGCCGTGGTTCGCCAGGTTCAGCGTGAGTGACCCGGCAGCCGCCGAAACCCAGGCCACCGGCTGGTAGGGCAACGGACGCGCCTTGGCCGCGCCCGGGTCCTGCTTCGGCATCACGTGCTGCGCAGGCACCTTCGGCTTGGGCAGCTTCGCCTGCGTCTGGTCGGCCTCTGCGCGCAACGCGCTCGCGTCCGGCAACAGCGGGATCGTCGTGTCGGGCGCACGGAAGTCGAAGCAGCTCGTGAGGTCGCCGCAGATCGCGCGGCGCCACGCGGAGATGTTCGGCTCCTTCACCCCGGTCCACACCTCGAGGAAGCGCAGCACCGACGTGTGGTCGAAGACCTGCGAGTTCACCCAGCCGCCGTGGCTCCACGGCGAGATCACCGTCATCGGCACGCGCGGGCCGAGCCCGATCGGCACCAGCGGCCCGGACGGCGGCCCGGTGCGCGGCTCGAAGGCCGGCAGGAACTCGCCCGGCGTCCCGGGCGGCGGCGCGGGCGGGACGACGTGGTCGAAGAATCCGTCGTTCTCGTCGTAGTTGATCAGCACGACGGTCGATTCCCACAGTTTAGGGTTGTCCCACAATGCTTTCAGCACGCGCTGGATGTAGGCGGCGCCATCGACGGGCCGGGCGGCGGGGTGCTCGCAGTAGCCGTACGGCGCGACGATCCACGACACCGCGGGCAGCGCGTCGTCGGCGCAGTCGCCGATGAACTGGGCCAGGACGTGGTCGACGTCCTTGCCCCGCCCCGAATCCGGTGCGAACTCGAAGCGCAGGTTCGCGCGCGCCGCCAGCTGCCGCTTCACGGGATCCGCCGACCTCAGCGATTCGTGGTAGGCCGGGAAGAACCACAGCGGGTTGGTGCCGTAGTCGCCGACGAACCCCTCCGGGACCCCGCGGATCTCGTCGTTCGCATAGACCTGCCAGGAGATCCCCGCGGCCTGGAGCCGTTCCGGATACGTGGTCCAGTGGTAGACCGGCTGGTAGTCCGGCGGGTTGCGGGTCGACGGGCCGCCCGCGACGCCGCCCGGGTCGATCGTGCCGGTCCAGTGGAAGAGCCGGTTCGGCTGGGTCGGCCCCTGGATCGAGCAGAAGTAGTTGTCGCACAACGTGAACGCGCTCGCCAGCGCCCGCTGGAACGGGATGTCGTCGCGGGTGAAGTAGCCCATGGTCATGGGACTCTTCGCGCCGACCCAGCCGTCGTAGGCCCCGCCGTTCCAAGCCCGGTGCGTGCTGTTCCAGTCGTGCGGAAGCTCACCGAGGTCCTGACCGTCCACACGGGACGTGTCGATCCGGAACGGCAGCACCCCGGACTGGGCGAAGACGTCCGCACCCGAGGGCAGCCGCAGCCGGGCGCGGTCACCGAACCCGCGGACGCCCGCCATCGTGCCGTAGTAGTGGTCGAAGGACCGGTTCTCCTGCATGAGCACGACGACGTGCTCGACGTCGTCGATCGTGCCCTTGCGAGCACGCGCCGGCTCCGCGCACGCCGAAGCCAGCGCCCCGGCCAGCGTGACCGCAGCGGCGCCGCCCAGCACCGTCCGCCTCCGGACGCGGCCGTCGGCCTGGCCCATTCGCACCTCCTCGCACCAGCTTCGCTGTCGCCGCCCGGCCTGGCAACGAGTACGTTCCCCACGGAGGTGAAGCCGTGCTCAACTCAGCGGAACTGATCGCCTTCGCTCCGTCGACCGACCTGGAGCGATCGCGCGTCTTCTACACGGATGTCGCCGGGCTCGAGTTCATCGAGCAGTCTCCCTTCGCGTGCGTGTTCCGAAGTGGCACCACGATGCTGCGCGTCACCGCGGTGGCCGAGTTCACGCCGCAGCCGTTCACCGTGCTCGGCTGGGCTGTCACCGACATCCGCGCGGCGGTGGGCGAGCTGCGCGGGCGGGGCGTCGAGTTCCTGGCCTTCGACACCCTGCCACAGGACACCGACAAAATCTGGCACACGCCGGGCGGGCTGATCGCCTGGTTCCACGACCCGGACGGCAACGTGCTGTCGCTCACCGAGTTCACTGATGGCAATTAGACAACGCTGTTGATTTAATGGCCCCATGACCGAAGACGAACGCCTCGCCCAGCTCACCGAGCAGGAGGAACGCCTCCAGTTCACCCGGTTCGACAACGAGACCGCGCTCGACCTCGGCACCCGGCTCGTGGCCGCCGCCCGCGAGCGCGGCCTGCCGGTCACCATCTCCGTGCGCCGGAACGGCCAGCGCCTCTTCCACGCGGCGCTGCCGGGGACGTCCGCGGACAACGACGCCTGGATCGAGCGCAAGAGCCGCGTGGTCGACCGCTACGGACACAGCTCGTTCCTGGTCGGCGCCCAGTTCCGGGCCAAGGGCGGGTCCTTCGAGGAGAACTCCCGGCTCGACCAGGACAGCTACGCGGCGCACGGCGGCGTGTTCCCGGTGATCGTGCGCGACGTCGGCGTGGTCGGCACGGTCGGCGTGTCCGGGCTCCCGCAGGCCGACGACCACGCGTTCGTCGTCGAGCAGCTGGAGCTCTTCCTCGGCTGAAACTTCTCCTCAGTACTTGACGACCCAGGGCCTGTGCGGGTGGGTGGGGTGGCTCCCGGCGGACTGATACGTGAATAGATGCGTACGGGACTGATGGGACAGACGTGATCGCTGTGCATGCCGTTGCAGCGCCCGGGGCTTGGCCAGGTGATGGTGAGGGGCGACGCACCAGTCACACCAGCACCAGACACCACACGAACCCGCAATCCGGATGTCCCCAATGACGCGTTCGAGACGCTGGGCGTCCCGAACGCGTCATTGGGGGCATGGCAGGACACCGGTTCGACCGGTCCGTGGTCCGGCGGCTGCGGGGGGGGAAGGTCTGCGGGCCGGCCTGTGGTTCGCGAGGTGGCCCGGTGGTCGTGAGTGGTAAGTGTCGTTAGAACGACATTTACCACTCACGACACCCGGCGGGCCAGCAGCGAGAAGGTGCCTGCCTGGGCGTGGATCACTCCGCCCAGGGAGTCGATCGCCGCACGCAGCGAGTCCAGCAGCCCGGGCAGCCGCAACGGGCCGAGGCGCTGGTGGTCACTGAACGTCGCCACCATGCCGAGCCACTCTTCCGCGGGAATGGCCTCTTCCCACCGGTAGTCGCGATACTCCACTTCGGAGAAGTCGGCACTGGAACCGATCGGGTCGGCGTAGTCGCCGCCGTCGGGCGGGGTCGCGTGCGCGTGGATGCCCGGCCCGTACCGCTCGTAGACGCCATCCAGCACCGCGCGCGTCTCCGGCGGCAGCTCGTGGAACGTCCAGAACCGCGCCAGCACGCCACCCGGGCGCAACAGCGAGGCCACCTTGGGGACGCCGCGGGCCGGGTCGATCCAGTGCCACGACGCGCCGGCCGTGACCAGGTCGAACCGCTGCCCGCCGTCGTCCCAGTCCTCGAAGGACGCCACCTCCACCGGGACGCCGTGGCCGCGCGCGACCGCGGCCATCTGCGGGTCCAGCTCGACGCCGAGGACCGGCAGCCCGCGGCGGACCAGCTCCGCCGCCACCTTGCCGGTGCCGCAGCCGATGTCGAGCACCGACGACGGCCGCAGCGCCACCAGGTCGTCGATCAGCGCAGCCGGGTACTCCGGGCGGAATCGGTCGTATTGTCCCGCTATGGCACCGAAAATCTCGGCGCGCTCGCGATCCAGATGCAGGTCTTCCCCGGCCATGGCCCGATCATAGGTCAGGTTTCCTCGCGGATCCGGGTGACGAGCTGGGTCGGGTTGACGAACCGCAGCGCGACGAGCAGCAGCACCAGCATCGACGCGGTGTAGATCGTGGCCATCGCGTCGACCGACTGGTTCGCCCGGATGCCCGCCGCGAACACCGAGTTGTACAGCGCCACCACCAGCGTCGTGGAGTCCGGGCCCGCGGTGAGGAAGGTCAGCTCGAACATCCCGACCGTGCGGACCAGCACCAGGATCGACGCGGCCAGGATGCCCGGCAGCAGCAGCGGGCCGAGGATCCGGGCGAACACCGAGAACGTCCGCGCGCCGGACATCCGGGCCGCGGCCTCGATCTTCGGATCGATCTGCTCGATGAACGGCGTCATGGTCAGCACCACGAACGGCACCGACGGGACCAGGTTCGCCAGGATCACGCCGGTGATCGTGCCCGCGAGGTGGAACTTGTACAGCACGGTCGCCAGCGGGATGCCGTAGGTGATCGGCGGGATCAGGATCGGCAGCACGAACAGCAGCATCACCAGGCGCTTGCCCGGGAAGCTGCGGCGGGCCAGCGCGTACGCGGCCGGGACGCCGACCAGGATCGAGATCCCGATGACGACCAGCGCGACGATCGCCGTTGTCAGGAGCACGTCGGACAGCCCGAATTCGCGCCACGCGTCGCCGTACCAGTGTGTCGTGAAGTCCTCCGGCAGCCAGGTGCCGAACCAGCGTTCGCCGAACGAGTCGACCACCACCGAGAGCACCAGGCCGGCGAGGTTGACGAAGAAGAACACCACCACGGCCCAGACGACCCAGCGTCCAGGACGCGCGACCCAACCGGTCATCCCTTGCCTCCGGTGGCGCCTCGGTAGAGCGTGCCGCGCCAAGCCATCACCAGGCCGATCACCACCAGCATGATCACCGCCATGATCATCGCCACCGCGGAGCCCATCGAATAGTCGTACTCCTCGAAGGCGGCGTGGTACGCGGCGATCGAGATCACGCGCGTCTCGTTGGCCGGGTCGCCGACCAGCTGCGCGGACGGGAACACCGAGAACGCCATCACGAACGACAGGCAGAACGTGATCGCCAGCCCCGGCGCGAGCAGCGGCAGCGTGATCCGCCGGAAGCGCTGGACCCAGTTCGCGCCGAGCGTCGCCGCCGCCTTCTCCAGCGACGGGTCGATCCCGGACAGGTAGGACAGGGTGAGCAGGAACGAGAACGGGAACCCGGTGATCACCAGCGAAAGCACGACGCCGGTGTAGTTGTGGATCAGCGGCAGCGGCTCGCTCGTGATGCCCAAAGTGGACAGAACCTTGTTCAGCCAGCCCGCCGCCCCGCCGTACATGATCAGGCCCTGCGCGGTGAGCACCGTGCCGAGCGTGATCGGCACGACCAGGATCGTCGTCAGCAGCCGCTTGCCCCGCACGCGCCCCCGCATCACGTACGCGATCGGGACACTCGCCAGGACGTTGATGAACGTCGCCGGCAGTGCGATTCCCAGCGTCGTCCAGATCGTGTCGCGCAGGTAGGGGTCGCCGAAGAACTTCGCGTAGTTCGCGAGCACGCCGCCCTCGCGGGGCACGAAGGAAAGCTGCAGACCGTAGAGGAACGGGTACAGGAAAAGGCAAGCGGTGACCAGCAACCCGGGCACGAGCAGCAGCAGTGTCCGGTCGATGCCGCGTTCGGCCAGCCGATGCCGTAACGCCGGACGCGCCGCGACGGCGGTCATGGCTCGAACACCAGGACCCGCTCGGCCGGCACGCCGATCTGGGCCGTGTCGCCGGGCGCGAGCCGTTTGTCCGTCCGGAAGTACACCGGAACACCACTGGAAAGCCTTGCGGACACTGAAAGCTCGCGCCCGTGGTACTCGACGATCTCCACGGTGACGTCCAGTGCGTTCTCCGCGAACTCGCCGACCACGAAGTCCTCAGGCCGGATCGCCACCTTCGCTCTACCGCTCGCGACGTCGCCGCTGCCGGTCAGCCGGATCCCCTCGCCCTCGACGGTCACCGACGCCCCCACCGCGCCGGTGACATCGAGGTCGAGGAGATTCCGGTAGCCCATGAACGACGCGACATAGCTGTTCACCGGCTGCGCGTAGACCTCCTCCGGCGTGCCGATCTGCTGAACGGATCCCTCGCGCAGCACGACGAGGCGGTCCGCGAGCGAGAGCGCTTCCTCCTGGTCGTGCGTCACGTAAACCGTGGTGAGCCCCAGCGTCTGGTGCAGACGGCGGATTTCCATCCGCATCTCCAGCCGCAGCTTGGCGTCCAAATTGGACAGCGGCTCGTCCATCAGCACCACCGGTGGCTCCAGCACCACCGCCCGCGCGATCGCCACCCGCTGCTGCTGGCCGCCGGAAAGCTGCGCCGGGAACTTCGCCGCGTGGTCGGTGAGCTGCACCAGGCGCAGCGCCTCGTCGACGCGGCGTCGCGCCTCGGCCCGGCCGACCTTGCGCATCTTCAGCCCGAACCCGATGTTCGCCCGCACCGACATGTGCGGGAACAGCGCGTAGTTCTGGAACACCATGCCGAACCCGCGCTGCTCGGGTGCCACGCCGTCGATGCGCTTCTCGTCCATCCAGATGCTGCCGCCGGTCAGCGGCAGCAGCCCGGCCAGGCAGTTCAGCGCGGTCGACTTCCCGCAGCCCGACGGCCCGAGCAGCGCGACGAACTCCTGCCCCGAGATCGCCAGGTCCAGCTCCCGCAGGGCGTTCGCGGAACCGAAGCTCCGCGAAACGCCCTCGAGACGCAGCTCGCCGAAACTCACTTCTTGCCGACCTTCGAGCCGCCGACCAGCTGGTTCCACTTGTCGAACGCCTTCACCTGCTGGGCCGCGGGCAGCGACGTCTCCTTGGGGTACTGGGAAATCCAGCCCTCGTACTCCGGACGGCCGAACTGCTTGATCGTGTCCTGGCTCTTCTGCGGCGCCATCGACAGTGTGACGTCCTTGACCGCCGGCCCGGGGTAGAAGTAGCCGTCGTCGTAGGCGATGGCCTGCTGGTCCGGCTTCAGCATCCACGCGATCAGCTGCAGGATCGCCGACTGCTGGTCCGTGGAAAGCCCTTTCGGGATCAGCGCGTACTGCGCGTCGGTCACCCAGTGCATCGGCTGCATGATCCCGGTCTTGACCGTGTTCGGCACGGTGCCGAGCTTGCGCGGGTTGATGTCCCAGCCGGTGGTCGAGGTGATCATGTCCACCGAACCCGACGCCAGGTTCTTCATCGTCTCGGTGGTCCCGGACGGGTAGTACTTGACGTACTTGCCCAGCTCCTGCAGGTACGCCCAGGTCTTGTCCCAGCCGTTCTCCGG
>Ga0307507_10008230_pt1 | contig 14574 bp, 12 predicted proteins | sample 7_EM_MG_FD_207223 | JGI IMG/M metagenome (GOLD analysis project Ga0307507, IMG submission 207223) | Populus trichocarpa ectomycorrhiza microbial communities from riparian zone in the Pacific Northwest, United States - 7_EM | ecosystem: Host-associated > Plants > Roots > Unclassified | place... | reverse complement strand
GCTTCTGCATGGACTGCCCGGTCCGCGCGGCCTGCCTGGCCGGTGCGCTGGCCCGGCGTGAGCCGTGGGGTGTCTGGGGTGGCGAGATCTTCGAGCGTGGTGCCGTGATCGCGCGCAAGCGTCCCCGTGGGCGTCCGCGCAAGAGCGCCACGGTCGAGCCCGCCGCCGCCGAGGCGCGTCCGGTCGTCCGCAAGACCGCGGAGCCGGTTTCCCGTCAGGGGAGCGCCGCCGCATGACCGTCGAACCCATCACCACCAGGGATTACGAGGCGCACACCGGAAATCCGGATGACGCCACCGCCCACCGGGGCGAAATCGACCTCAAGGAGACCAGCGAGATGTTGCTTTACGAAGAACTGTCGAGAGCCCGAATACGGGATCTCGAGGAAGGGGTCCGCCTGCAGCGGATCCGAGGTGACGCCCGTGCTCACCGCCGCTGGACGCGAGTAGCCCGCTGGGCGTCTCGTCGTGCGGAGCGGTATTCCGAGCAGGACTGACCTGACGAAGGGGCCTTTTCCGCCGCCACCACTACCGGCGACGGCAAAGGCCCCTTCGGCATGCCCTCCGCACGTCGGCGAGCGTTTGTCCGTGAAGGAACCTATTGAGGGGTAAGTCAAATGTGGGGGTTCTCCGGGCTCCCAGATGTCCCGAATGACGCGTTCGAGACGCCCAGCGTCTCGAACGCGTCATTCGGGACATCTGGCACGGGCTCGGCTGGCGCCGGTGCGGGTGGGGTGGGGTGGGGTGAAGCGAGGGACACTTTCGTTGCACCTGACGCAAGGTAAGTCCCTCTCGCTCCCGCAGAACCCACGACCTTCGAGCCAACGCGCCGCGACCGCGCCTTATCTCTCATTGAGTTCCTCACGGCGGCCTTCACGGACTGGGGGCAACCGGGGTCGCGGCGGTGTTCAATGGGGGCGTGGCCGGACATCACCATCACCACATCGACTGGGCAGAGCGGCTCACGCAGCTCCGGCTGGCCGACGCGCTGGACGCCGAGGCCCTGTGGCCCGTCGCGCAAAGGCTCGCCGGCGGGCTGACCGCGGCGGATCCGGTCGTCGTCGACGTCGGGTGTGGGGCCGGCGGGATGAGCGTGCTCTTCGCCCGCGCGCTTGCCGAGCGCGGCGGCGGCACCGTCGTGCTGGTCGACACCACGCCCGAACTGCTTGCCGAGGCCGAGCGCGCCGTCGCCGCCGTGAACGGCGTCAAGGTCGAAGCCGTTCAGGCCGACGTCGGCGAAGACCCGCTGCCCACGGCGGATCTCGTGTGGGCCTCCGGCGTCGTCCACCATCTCGCCGACCAGCAGGCCACCCTGAACACCCTCGCCGCAGCGGTGAACAGCGGCGGGACGCTCGCCATCGCCGAGGGCGGGCTCGGGATGACCTGCCTCCCCTGGGATCTCGGCGTCGGCAGGCCGGGGCTCCAGGACCGGCTGCACGCCGCCCGCACCGAGTGGTTCGCCGCGATGCGCGCGAGCACCCCCGGCGCCGTCGCCATGCCCTACGGCTGGCCGGTCGCGCTGCGCCGGGCAGGGCTCGTCGACGTCACGTCAAGGGGTGTCCTCATCGACCATCCGATGCCTGGTTCAGACCTCCTCCGCGACTACGTCGTCCACCGGATCGGCATGCTCGCCGAGACCGCCGCCGACTGGCTCGCCGTCGAGGACCGCGACACCCTCGCCGCATTGCTCGATCCGGAAGGTCCGGATTTCCTTGGCGCACGCGAGGATCTGTACCTTCTCGGCGCCAAGACAGTCCATAGTGGACGGAAGCCGTGACCGCCGCCGAGCCGGTCGCCTGCGGTCAGTGCGGACGGACGCGAACCGGCGACGAGGACCCGGCCAGCGCGCTCGCCTGGGTGTCCACTCGCGAACGTGGCGCGTTGCGCTGGCTCTGCCCGGACTGCGCCCGCCGGCACGTCCGTGACATCGAGGGCAAGCTGCCCGACGAGTACTGGTGAGCTCAGGCGGCCTCCCCGAGTGAATGCAGCGCGCGCACCTTCGGCCGCGGGGTCCGCGCCGCCTGGACGTACGCCCGGTGCAGTTCCCGCGCGACCTCGCCCGGCGCGGCGCGCAGCTGCGCGACCGAACACCGGACCAGCACGATCCCGGTCGCGGTGAGCGCGAGGTGGCTGAAGCCGGCCGCCCCGGTCCGGAACTGCCAGGCCACGCCCAGCTCGTCCCACCACGCGTCCGCGGTGCCGAGCGGGCGCCCGCGCCGGTCGCAGACCAGGACGTTCCAGCTCGGCGGCGGCAGAGGCGTCGCCCGCAGCACCCGCACGGCCAGGCCGTTCGCCAGGATTTCGTGGTCGTGCAGCCCGCCCAGCGCCGCCCGCACGGCCGCCGAGCCGCGCTGGTTGCCCGCGGCCAGCTCGGCCTCCAAACCGGCCCGGTCGCAGATTCCCCAGTACAGCGGCAGGGTCAGGGCCGCGCGGATCTCGGCCGGATCCTGCCGCAGCCGCGCCAGGTCGAGCGCCGCACGGACCGGGGGCGCGAACGGCAGGCCGTCCACGGGCACCGGCTCCGGCAGCCGGGACGTCCGGCTGTATTCGAGGCCTTCGCTGGGCATTCGCCGGCAGTCCTGCCCGACCAGCAACTGGATCGACGGGGTCGGCTCGCACTTCATCCCGTACGCCCGCAAGGCGTCGGCCGCCGTGATCACCGCCTCCGGGCCGAAGCGCGCGATCGCGGCGTGCAGCCGCTGCCGACGGTCGGGCTCGGCGTTGCGCAGCAGGACGACACCGGGGTGCAGGCGGCGCCACGGCCCGTCCGGGCCGCAGAGCCGCGAGGTTCTTCGCGCCGAGAACCCGGCGCCGCGTAGCTGTCTGAGCGTCATCACCTCGCAGGTCGCGGGGTTACTGACGGAGAGCGGATCGATGCGTTCGGTAGCAGCCATGAACCGAGCATGCACGCTGGGCCGACCGGGTGGAACCGGCCTGCGCGAAGCTGTGGACAACTCCGCCGAAACCGGCCCTTGCCCGGACCCCCTGTGGACAACTCAGCCGGCGAACCCCGGCTGCCAGCGCTCGACGATGCCCCGGGCCGGGATCTCGGCGTCGAGCTGGCAGAGGATGCCGGTCGAGCCCGCGGTGACCCGGTGGATCATCAGGTACTCCGGCGGCAGGTTGAGCGAGCGGCCGACCCGGAAGTCGTTGCCGCGGCTGTCGCCGACCCGCCACGCCTGCCGCTGCATCCAGCGGCGGGTGAAGTGGAACGTCGGCTCGGCCAGCGGCTCGGTGAACGGCGCCAGGTAGGCGAGGACCTCCTCGGCCTCCAGCTCGGTGCCGGGGCGGATGAAGCCGTTCTCGCGCAGCAGCCGCATCAGGCCGGCGGACTCGCCGTCCAGCGCCAGCCGCGTCATCTCGCCGAGGTGGCGGGGGATGCCGTCGGGCAGCCGGGTGACGCCGCCGAAGTCGATCACGCACAACCGTCCGTCCGCGGTGATCATGAAGTTGCCGGGGTGCGGGTCGGAGTGCAGGAGCCTGGCGCGCTCGGGGGACGAGTAGTGGAACTCCGCCAGCAGCCGTCCGGCCAGGTTGCGGCTCTCGCTGTCGCCCTCGGCGATGATCTTCGACAAGGGTGTCCCGGTGATCCACTCGGTGACGATCACCTTCGGCGCGCTCGCCACGACCCGCGGCACGAGGATGCCGGGATCGCCGTCGAACGCCTTCACGAAGGCACGCTGGTTCTGCGCCTCGGCCTGGTAGTCGAGCTCCTCGTTCATCCGCTCGGCGAGCTCGGCCAGCAACGGCTTGACCTCGGTGCCGGGCACGAACGCCTGGAACAGCCTGCTGAACCGCTGCAGCTGCCGCAGGTCGCTGCGCAGGGCCTCGTCGGCGCCCGGGTACTGCACCTTGACCGCGACCTCGCGCCCGTCGTGCCAGATCGCGCGGTGCACCTGGCCGATGCTGGCGGCCGCGGCGGGGTCGTCGTCGAACTCGGCGAACCGGCCGGTCCAGGTCCGGCCGAGCTGCTCGGCGAGCACACGATGGGTCTGGCGGACGGGCATCGGCGGCGCCGCGGCCTGCAGCTTCGTCAGCGCTTCGCGGTACGGCTTGGCCATGTCGTCCGGCACCGCCGCTTCGAACACGCTCAGCGCCTGCCCGAACTTCATCGCGCCGCCCTTGAGCGTGCCAAGCACCTCGAAGAGCTGTTCGGCGGCCTTCGCGGAGAGCGTCGCGTTCACCTGTTCGGCGTTCTGGCCGACCAGCCGCCTGCCCCAGCCACCGACCGCCCGCCCGGCGATCCCGAGCGGGAGGCTGGCGAGTTTGGCCGTACGGGCGGCGCCCTTCCGGGGCATCGCGGCTTCGCGTTCTCCCGGCAGTTCGTGGGTGTCGGTCACCCCATCGATTGTGCCTTGCGCCTGGAGCGGCGCGCAGCCTGCTCGGGGAGTGTCCGTGAGTTACGTCTCCCGTCGTACCGCCCGCGCGCCACAGCCGCAGCGCGGATGCGGCGGCCAGCCGCGGTGGCGGATCCGGCCGTCGAAGGTGTCGATCTCCAGCGTCGCGTTCCACGTCGGCGGCGCCGCGTCGGCGGGGGAGAGCAGCCGCATGGCCTGCGCGACCGCCAGCGCGGCGCACGCCTGGACCGCGCCGAGGTCCGGCCGCTGGTGCCGGCCCGCGAGCTGGCTGGCCACCCGCGGCCAGCACGGGTCGAGGTCGGTGCGGTGCAGGTCCGCGCAGCGCAGGCAGCTGCTGCGGCCGGGCATGACCAGCGGCCCGACGATGCCGGTGCCGTCGCGGACCCGCACCGGCATGTGCGTGAGGCCCTCGTCGGCCAGCTCGGCGACGATCTCGGGCGCGGGCACGACGGCGTCGGTGAGCAGGACCAGCTCCGGCACCCGGCCGTCGATGATCCGTGAGGTGCGGATCCGCGGGTCGATCCGCTGCAGCACCTCGGCCAGCGCCTGGCGCCGGGGCGCGCCCAGCTCGGACTCGGTGAACCCGGAGCCGAGGTCGTCCTTCTCGACGTTGCCGGGCAGACGCAGGTCGATGTGCCCGACGCCGGCGTTCGCGAGCAGGACGGCGACCGCCGCCGCGAGCCTGCCATCACCCTGGACGGCGATGAGCGCGTTGCGTCTTCGCTCGGCGAGCGCGGCCTGGTGATGCTTCGCACGCAGCGACCACAGGCCGGTTTCGCAGCGTCGCGGCGAGGCGCGGGACGGGCGTCCGGCGTCGGTCACCAGACCGAGCGCGGTGAGCTGTCGCAGCACGGTCTCGAACTGTTCACGATGTTCGCTCTCGGCGAGCAAGACGTCCTCGGCGGAGCGTTTGCCATCGAGGTTCCGGAGCGCGGCGACGACCTGGCCGGGCAGCCCGGTGATCGTCACGCCGTGCCTCGGGTCGAGCCCGATCTGGATCTCGCCGGGCCCGCGTTCCAGCACGTGGAGGCCGCGAAGCAGGACCGGGTAGGCGGGCAGGAGGACGGGTGGCATGTCTTCGGTGGCAAGGAGCATGGACCCACGATGACATCGGAGGGTGACCGGTCCGCCGCGGAAACCGCCGGTTGTCCACAGGCAAAGCCGGCTGTGGACAACCGGAGGCTGTGACCTTTCGGCGCTCGGTCTTGTCGGTGCCCGGCATTACCGTTGTCGGGTGGTCGAAGCACGGATGCCCTCGCTGAGGGGCCGGGGGGAGACGAACCCCCCGTCGGACACATCGGGTCACAAGGTCGAAGTGCGGCGCAGCCAGCGCCGGCACCGGACGGTCACCGCGTACTGGAACGACGACACGCTCGTCGTGCTCATCCCGGCGCGGATGACGAGGGCGGAGGAAAAGCACTGGGTCGCCGAGATGGAGCGCAAGCTCCAGCGGGCGGAACCACGTAAACCGGCATCCCCGAAGACGTCGGACGAAGCATTGCTGGCGCGCTGCGCGCTGCTCTCGGCGAAGTACCTCGGCAGTGCCGCGGTGCCGGCGAGCGTGCGCTGGGTGCCCCCGATGCGGACGAGGTGGGCGTCCTGCACGCCGGTCGACGCGACCATCCGCGTCAGCGACCGGTTGCGCAGTGTCCCACCGTGGGTCCTGGACTACGTCCTGGTCCACGAGCTGGCGCACCTGCGCGAGCCGGGCCACGACGCCTCGTTCTGGGCGCTCGTGCGCAAGTACCCGAAGACCGAGAGGGCGATCGGGTACCTGGAGGGGCTCTCCGCGGCAGCGGGCTGGGGGATCTCCGAGGAGGACTGACAGTGCGTTAGTGAATGGTGGTGACCTGGGAAAACGACCCCACGAACCCGCCCCGGATGCGGGTTCACCAACAGGCACTGAGCACAGTGAAACGGCGGGGGTGCGGATAGTTTTCCGCACCCCCGCCGTTTCGCTTGCTCAGGCTTCGTCGGGCTTTTCGCGCTCGGCGCGTTCGGCCTTCTCCAGCTCGGCGATCGGGTCGAGATCGTCGAGGGACTTCTGCTCGCCCAGCGCCGCGGCGAAGTCCAGCGGTTCGTCCAGGTCCGCGGCCGTGGGCATCAGGTCCGGGTGGGACCAGAGGCCGTCGCGCTTCTCGAGGCCGTGCTGGTCACCGACCAGCTTCCACAGCGCCGAGGCCGCCCGCATCCGCCGCGGCCGCAGCTCGAGCCCGACCAGGGTGGCGAAGGTCTGCTCGGCGGGGCCGCCGGTGGCACGGCGGCGGCGCAGCGTCTCGCGCAGCGCGCCGGCGCCGGGCAGCCGGTCGCCGATGGCCTCGGCGACGACGACGTCGACCCAGCCCTCGACCAGCGCCAGCAGGGTCTCCAGACGGTTGAGCGCGGACTGCTGCTCCGGGGTGGTCTGCGGCTCCAGCAGGCCCGAGGACATCGCTTCCTCGATGCTCTCCGGGTTGGCCGGGTCGATCTTGCCGGCCAGCTGCTCCAGCGCGGAGGTGTCGACGGTGATGCCGTGCGCGAACTCCTCGACGGTGGCGAGCAGCCGCTGCGGCAGCCACGGCACGTGCGCGAACAGGCGCTGGTGGGCGGCCTCGCGGGCGGCCAGGAACACCAGGACCTCGCTGCTGGGCAGCTCCAGGCCCTCGGTGAACTTCTCGATGTTCGCGGGCAGCAGCGCCGACGTTCCGGCCGGGGCCAGCGGCAGCCCGACCTCGGTGGAGGTCAGTACTTCGCCGGCCAGCTGCGCGAGCGCGGAGCCGAGCTGGGAGCCGAAGGCCATCCCGCCCATCTGCCCCATCATCGACAGCAGCGGCCCGGCGGCCTGCTTCGCCTCCTCGGGCATGGCCTTGAGCCACGCGCCGGAGATCTGCTGGGCGACCGGGTCGCACAGCCGCTGCCAGGTCGGCAGGGTCTTCTCCACCCAGACGCGCGGCGACCAGGCCGCTGTCGACGTCGCGCCGGCGGGCAGGATGGTGGCCGCGTCGAGCCACAGCTCGGCCAGGTGCGCGGCGTCACGCACGGCCTTGTTGGAGTCGTCGCCCGCGGAGAAGCCGAGGCGGCTCTCGCCGGTGTTGCCCACGCTGCCGAGTTTGTCCAGCGCGATCTGCTTGGCGAGCTCGTAGTTCACCGGCCCGGAGGAGCTGCCCGCCTGGCTGAGCATCTGGCCCAGCTGGCTGAACATCTGCCCGAGCTGGTTGAACGCGTCGGCACCGGAGGGGTCCGACGGCTCGTTCTCACCTCGTTTGTCGGGATCGGAAGGTCCGAAGCCGAACGGGGGTTTGCTCATGGCTCCACCGTACGCGGGTCCAGTGCTCCTGAGTGCGTCAACCGGACCCGTGAGCGTGGCCTTCACCGAGAAGCGAACGCAGTCACCGTACGCTGTCGGTCGTGACCAAGTCCTCCGAGGAGACCGCGCCCGCGACGAGCGATCCCGAGCCGGTCAGCGAGCCGCCCCGCGAGCGCCGCCGGATGACCCGGCGCGGCTGGACGCTGGCGGTCAGCGGCGTGCTGTTCGCCGCGTTCTTCCTGCTCGGCTGCGCGGTCCCGGTGCCGTTCGTGGCGATCAGCCCCGGCCCGACCTACGACACGCTGGGGCGTGACGTCGCGGGCAACCCGGTGATCCAGGTGAAGGGCCACGAGACCTTCCAGACCAGCGGCGAGCTGCGGATGACCACGGTGTCGCTGCAGGACAGCGTCACCATGTTCCAGGGCCTGGCGTACTGGGCCAGCGGCCGCTACGCGCTCGCACCGCGCGAGGAGTACTACAAGCCGGGCGAGACGAACGAGCAGGTCAAGCAGGAGAACATCCAGCAGCTGCAGGACTCGCAGTCCAACGCGCAGGTCGCGGCATTGCGCCACCTCGGCTACCCGGTCAAGGTGCTGGCCAAGGAGATCGTCTCGGGCAGCCCGGCCGACCACGTGCTCTCCCCGGGCGACCGGCTGATCACGGTCAACGGCAAGAAGATCGTCGAGGCGGCCGACGTCCGCGCGTCGCTGGCGGGCACGCAGCCCGGCCAGACCGTGCAGATCACCTTCCAGTCCGACGGCCAGCCGGAGCGGACCGTCCCGCTGACCCTGGCGCAGCGCCCCGACCGCAAGGAGGGCTTCATCGGCCTCACCGCGGTGGACCGCGCCGACGCCCCCTTCACCGTCACGATCTCGCTGCAGGACGTCGGCGGCCCGTCCGCGGGGCTGATGTTCACCCTCGCGATCATCGACCGGCTGCAGGCGGGCGACCTCGCGGCCGGGCGGCACATCGCGGGCACCGGCGAGATCAGCGAGACCGGCGAGGTCGGCCCGATCGGCGGGATCTCGTTCAAGGTCGTCGGCGCGCGCGAGGCCGGGGCGACCGAGTTCCTGGTGCCGGAGCACAACTGCGCCGAGGCGAAGACGGCCGCGCCCGACGGGCTCGACCTCATCAAGGTGTCCACACTGGACGACGCGCTCACCCAGCTGGGCAACCTCAAGGCAGGCCGTCCCACCACGAAGTGCTGAAGGGGACGTTCATTACGTCAGACGCGATGAAGGGGACTTTCCTCCCGTCTCATGTGAGGAAAGTCCCCTTCATCGCGTTCAGTCCATCAGGGTGCGCTTCAAGGCTTCGAGCAGGTTGGGCGCGAGGTCCGGGCTCTCGATGATCTCGTCGACCGGCTCCGGCTCGGTGCCCAGCCCGCGCAGCCGCATCACACACGCGCCCTCGCCGTCCCGCAGGATCGCCGCGACGAGCCGGGCCTCGGTCCGCTGCGGGTGGTCGGCCGCGGCCCGGCGCAGCCGGTCCTCGTCCGGGGCGTCGGGCAGCTCCGACTCCGCGCCCGGCGGCAGCACGATGATCTCCTGCGACAGCGCGCAGCCGGTGACGATCTCCGGCCAGGCGATCCCGCTCAGCGCCTCGGCGAGGTCGCCATCGGGCAGCGAGTCCTGCGCCACCGGGGTCAGCGGGTTCGCCCGGTCCAGCTGCCCCGCCAGCTCCGGCTGCTCGTCCAGCAGCGCCGCGGTCGGCACCAGCGCGAACAGCTGCGGCGGCTGGTTCCAGCCGGCCGAGCCGACGAATTCCTCGATTTCACGGGCGAGCCCGGCCACTCCGGAGATGGCCGGTTCTTCGTTCGGAGCCATGCGCACATGGTCGCAGGCCTGTCCGGGTGACACCGTGCCGAGTCCGGTTTGGGCGGGTCCCGGGAACTTCACGCGGCATCCGTAGAGTTAGAGCAATCAGGGGGCGTCCGCGCGCCCTCGCGAACGTGTTCTCGAAGACAGGAGCGTGCACCGTGGCGACTCGGCCCCCGGTGAGCCTGCCGAAGCTGTCCCGGCGCAGCCGGATCCTCCTCATCATCGGTGCCGTGGTCGTGCTGGTGCTGTTGCTCGGGGCCCGGCTGCTGGACACCTATGTCGACTGGCTCTGGTTCGGCGAGGTGGGCGCGCGCAGCGTGTTCACCACCGAGATACTGACCCGGATCGTGCTGTTCTTCGCCGTCGGGCTGCTCGTCGGCGGGGCGCTCGCGGTGAGCCTCATGATCGCCTACCGCACCCGGCCGGTGTTCGTGCCGATCTCGGGCGCCGACGACCCGCTGGCCCGCTACCGGTCCGCGATCGTGGCGCGCATCCGGCTGTTCGGCATCGGCATCCCGCTGCTGACCGGGCTGATCGCCGGCGCGTCCGCGCAGAGTGAATGGCAGGTCGTGCAGTTGTTCCTGCACGGCACCTCGTTCGGCAAGACCGATCCCGAGTTCGGCAACGACATCGGCTTCTACGCCTTCGACCTGCCGTTCTACAACTGGCTGCTCGGCTGGCTGTTCATCACCGTCGTCATCTCCTTCTTCGGCGCCCTGCTCGCGCACTACGTCTTCGGCGGCATCCGGCTCGCCGGCAAGGGCGGCCAGCTGGCCGGGCCGACCCGCGCGCAGCTCGCCGTCACGGTCGGGATCTTCGTGCTGCTCAAGGCGGCCGAGTACTTCGTCGACCGGTACAACCTGCTGCTGTCCGACCGGGCGGGGCTGTTCATCGGCGCCAGCTACACCGACCTCAACGCGGTGCTGCCCGCCAAGCTGATCCTGCTGTGCATCTCGGTCATCTGCGCCATCGCGTTCTTCGCCGGCGCGTTCCTGCGCAACCTGCAGCTCCCCGGGATCGCGCTGGTACTGCTGATCCTGTCCAGCATCCTGGTCGGCGTCGCCTGGCCCGCCGTGCTCGACCAGTTCTCGGTCAAGCCGAACGCGAACGAGAAGGAAGCCAAGTCCATCTCGCGCAACATGGAAGCCACACGCGACGCCTTCGGCCTCAACGACGTCAAGTACGAGGACTACTCCGGCAAGTCCGAGGCCACCTCGGCCGAGGTCAAGCAGGACACCGGGACGATGCCGAACATCCGGCTGCTCGACCCGAACATCCTCTCCGACACCTTCACCCAGCGCGTCGGCCGCGAGAACATCTACGGCTTCCCGGCCAAGCTGGACATCGACCGCTACACCCTCGGCGGCACGACGCAGGACTACATCGTCGCGGCCAAGGAGATCAAGACCGACGGGCTGACCGGCAACCAGACCAACTGGATCAACAAGCACCTCGTCTACACCCACGGCAACGGCTTCGTCGCCGCGCCCGCGAACACCATCGACCGCGCGGTGAAGGACGCCAACTCCGACGGCGGCTACCCGATCGCGACGACGAGCGACACGCTCAACCCGTCCGGCGCCGGCGCGAGCGGCAAGACCGCGGGCATCAAGGTCGACGAACCCCGGATCTACTACGGCGAACTGTCCACCGATGCCGCGTACGCCATCGTCGGCGGCCCGGTCGGCAAGGCACCCGGCGAGTACGACAGCTCCGGGAACTCGGCCTACCAGTACAAGGGCAGCGGCGGCGTCTCGATCAGCAACTGGTTCAACCGCCTCGCCTTCGCCGCCCAGTACGGCGAGGGCAAGATCCTCTTCTCCGACGCCATCGGCGACGGCTCGAAGATCATGTACAACCGCGACCCGCGCGACCGCGTCAGCAAGATCGCGCCGTGGCTGACGCTGGACGGCGACCCGTACCCCGCCGTCGTCGACGGCAAGATCCAATGGATCGTCGACGGCTACACCACCATCAACAACTTCCCGTACTCCCAGCAGACCTCGCTCGGCAGCGCCACCAACGACTCGCTCAACGGCGTGACCAAGCAGGCCAACAGCTCCATCAACTACATCCGCAACTCCGTCAAGGCCACTGTGGACGCCTTCAACGGCACGGTGAACCTGTACTCGCTCGACGACAAGGAACCCGTCCTCAACGCCTGGGAGAAGGTGTTCCCCGGAGTCGTCAAGCCCAGCTCCGAGATCAGCCCCGACCTGCGCGCGCACTTCCGCTACCCCGAGGACCTGTTCAAGGTCCAGCGCGAACTGCTCTCCAAGTACCACGTCACCAGCCCGCAGGAGTTCTACTCCCAGCAGGCCTTCTGGAGCGTCCCGCAGGACCCGACCACCGAAGGCGGCACCGGCACCGCGGCCGCCAACCAGCCGGGCTACTACGTCCTCGCCGACGCACCCGGCGAAAGCCAGCCGACCTTCCAGCTGACCAGCTCGCTCACCGGCCTCCAACGGCAGTACCTCGCGTCCTGGATGTCGGTGTCTTCCGATCCGGAGGACTACGGGACCATCAGAGTCCTCAAACTCCCGACCGGCGCCAGCGGAGCAACCCAGGTCGACGGCCCGGTCCAAGTCCAGAACAGATTCCAGAGCGATCCACGGGTCGCCCAGGACCGCACCCTGTTCAACAACCCCAACGTCCGGGTCACCTACGGCAACCTGATCACCCTCCCGGTCGCCGACGGATTCCTCTACGTCGAACCCGTCTACATCCGGCAGAGCAACCAGATCACCAGCTATCCACAGCTGGCCCGCGTCCTCGTCTCCTTCGGCCCGAAGATCGGCTTCGCCTCCACCCTCCAGGAGGCACTCGACCAGGTCTTCGGCACCGGAACCGGCGCCGCGACAGCCACCCCGCCACAATCCGGGGCACCGACCAGCCCCACCACACCCACGGCACCGGGAACCACCACAACCCCGGCCCCGCCGGCCGCGGGGAGCAACCCGGCCCTGGACAAGGCCGTCGCCGACATCCAAGCCGCCCTCACCCGGCTGAAGAACGCCCAGACATCCGGCAACTTCACCGAACAAGGCGCGGCACTCGCGGCACTCGACGCGGCCACCAAGGCCTTCGAATCAGCCAAGACGTCCACCCCGGCAGCACCACCAGCCACCACAACCACCCCACCAGGGTGACGTCCCTTACGGAAACGGCACCTGCTTTGCGCCCCGGCGAAACCGGGGCGTAAGGTAGGTGTTACCGACGCGGGGTGGAGCAGCTCGGTAGCTCGCTGGGCTCATAACCCAGAGGTCGCAGGTTCAAATCCTGTCCCCGCTACAGAGGTTGGAGGCGTGTGTCCGCGGAGAGCGCGGACCACGCCTCTTTCGCATTTGTCCTGGGGGTCGAACCCCCAGACCCCCGCCAGGAGGGGCTTCGCCCCCTGGACCCCTTCTGGGGGCTTCGCCCCCTTGCCCCCTCTTCGAGGGGGCTGCCGCCCCCTGGACCCCTGCTGTGGTGGTTGCGGAGCGTTGTGGGGCTTGGCCAGGTGATGGTGGAGGGTCGTGAATGACGTCCAGGGCGGCGCACCAGTCACATCAGCACCACACACCACACGAACCGGCAGTCCGGATGTCTCCAATGACGCGTTCGGGCAAGGCCGGGTAGTTAGGGCGGGGTGGGTCGTGTGAGGGGGCTTGTGGCTGCGTTGGTGATGGTGATGTGGGTGGTGATTGTGGTGGTGGGGTTGCGGTTTTTGGTGTAGGCGTAGCTGGATAGTGGTCGTTTGACGATTCTGGGGCTGGTGCGTTGTCGGCGTGGGGGGAGCAGGTTGTTGAGGATCTGGCGGCCGATTTTTCCGACGAGGTCGATGGTCTGGTCGGCCAGGACGCCTGCGGCGGTGATGATTTGGTCGCGGGCGGCGTGCAGGGCTGTGGTGAATCCTGCCCGGTCTGGGTCGGTGCCGGGGCGGGAGTCTGTGGCGTCGAGCATGGCGATGCGCAGTGTCTGGTAGACGGTGAGCAGTGCCCATAGTTCCTGTTCGGCTCCCGCCGGGTGGTGTGAGCGCAGTACCCGGCCGTGCAGGATGGTGTGTTTGACGGCCAGGTAGGCGGATTCGATCTCCCAGCGTTCGTGGTAGAGCGTGATGATCGCTTCAGCCGGGTAGCGGTTGGGGTCGAGCAGGGTGGTGACCAGCCGGTAGTGCTCGGTGCGGCGGGTGCCGTCGCCGCCGGTGACGGTGATCATGGCTTCGATGACGCGGACGGATACTCCGGCGATCGTCGAGGCGATCGATCCGTCGCGGTGACGGCCCAGCAGTGGGGGACGACGGTTGGCTTTCAGCCGCACCAGCAGGTCAGCGTTGGTGGCGGCGACGTCGGCGAGGAAGGTCCCGGCGTCGAAGTTGCGGTCGCCGAGCAGCAACATCCCGGCGCGCAGGTGGCTCATCAGCCTGGTGGCGTAGGCAAGTTCACCGTCGGCGGGTGTTCCGAACACCACCCCGATCATCGCTCTCGTGCCGCATTCGACGAGGGCGACCAGCCGGATCCAGGGATATCCGGCGATGATCTTGCCGCTGCGTTGTTTACCGGCCCAGGCTAGGTTGGCGGCGCTGTCGGGCACCGCGATGGAGGTCCCGTCGATGGCCACCGGGCGCAGTCCTCGCCACAACGCCGCGGGCGTCCGCAGCCCGGCTTGTGGCCCGGCCAGCAGCTCGAACAAGGCCTTAGGCGGGCCGGCACCGATCCGTTTGCGGGCTTCGCGCAGCGCGGCGGTGGACGGGACGGTCAGATTCAGCTCGTCGAGACCCGCGACCAGCTTGGCCCACACGCCGCGGTAGCCGACTTCTGGGAACAGGACCATCGCCAGCAGGAAATACATCACCACTCGTGAGGGCAGCAGCCGGATTCTGCGCTGGGTTTTCCCGGTGTCGGCGAGCACCGCATCGATCATCTCGAAGGGCACGATCTGGGTCAGCTCACCGAGCTGACCTGGCGCGAAGACCCCAGCGGCGACACGTACCACCCGGGTTATGACAGACTGCGCAGACAACGGAGCTCCCGCCGAACGTTGATCTTGGTCGACGATGTTCTAGCGGAAGCTCCGTTGTCTTATGCCACAGGGTTGACACACCACCCGCCGCCCTAACTACCCGGCCTTGC
>Ga0307507_10008229_pt1 | contig 14576 bp, 13 predicted proteins | sample 7_EM_MG_FD_207223 | JGI IMG/M metagenome (GOLD analysis project Ga0307507, IMG submission 207223) | Populus trichocarpa ectomycorrhiza microbial communities from riparian zone in the Pacific Northwest, United States - 7_EM | ecosystem: Host-associated > Plants > Roots > Unclassified | place... | reverse complement strand
TTCCTAACTTTGCTCTCTTCAGCTACTTCACCACCGATCGCTTCCACTACCAGCTGGACCCGCACTTAGTGCCAGTGCTTGAATACAGTTTAAGGGATGTTGTGTTGCTGGCACTACCGTAGGGGTTTTCAAAGTTCAGAAGAGTGACCATGGTAAAATGATCGGCACTCAGCCATGCATTAGTGTGCATTAGGGCACATATCAACAGTAGCCAATTGTATCACAGCATTTCAAGTGACATACTTGAAGACCTCAAAGATGAGTATGGGTAATACTTGAGTACAAGTATCCCTTAAACAGCCAAGGGGCCCGTATGGGACCCTTAATTGGCTCTGATCAGACTAAGTGGACATGCGGTAGCTACGTAGGGGAATACACAGTAAAAAAGATCCCTCAACCTTCATCTAAGACAACAGACCTTACTATCATCGGAAAGGCAACACCAACGTCCTCGCGGCATTCTTAATTATTCCAGCTCTTACGGTAGAGGGTGTTTGGAATGTGGACCAATAGCATGTTCTAGAAATTGCTCACACCATCAATCCTTAGGAGCCAGTACGAGTAATGGTCAGTTTGCGAACCAAAGGCTGCCGAACCATTTGTCTCTCGCACGGTCCTTGAAAAAAGTGCCAGAAAAAAGCGCACGAACAGGATCGCCGGGGTCTAGCCTCAGGGTTACCCGACCAACCAACTCTGAACGAGAACATCAACAGATCCAAGGGCTAAGTAATCTATTGCGCAGTTTCCCTTATCCATCACCAATGCAATTTTTCGGGCCCCGCGCAGTTCGCAAGCCTTACGATGCTCGATATACCGAAGCCCACTCGTGGTTTAAAGATAAACCACCGGCACGTCTAGCCAGGCAGTCGGACGGTTGTCGTCTGGACGAGGAGGGGCCCCGTCCGACGGCAGTCCGACTACCACCCCTGGTGGGCCGCTCGAGCACCACTTTTTTTATTCTTTTTTATTTTATTTTATATTTTTATTTCCGTTTTCAGCCTTAACTTATTTAAGTACTAGTATTTGTCTCATTGACCAATATTACGTGCTCGTAGTCGACGGCCGTCCACCTCACCCCGTCTTGGGCGGACGGGACGACTGGAATCAGTGCGTTTGCCTCTCCTTTAGTAAAAAAGAAAAAAGAAAATATCGCTTTAGGCCATAATGCCATACGTCTGCCATGCTATTCCTCACTATCACTCTTAACGTAGCAGCGGAAATAGCTATTCTCTCAACAGCACATCTACCGGCAATAAGCGCTAGTAGACAGCATCACTATGATCAAAGTGAGCCTAAAGAATCATCAAATTGACGATCCGGGGCAGCGAAACTGTGTATACCATGCAGGAGATTAGCTGGCCTTCCTTTATTCACCTAATTCACTCTAGCTAGTAGGCTCACCATGATAGCCTACGGGTTCCCGAGGTCACGGGACAGGGTGGGGGTACCGGTAAGGCTGCCGGGAGGAGCCAGGCGGCTCCGAGTGGCGCTTCCGCTTCAGCCTGCGGTAAAAAAAAATCCGGAAATGTGGAAATTAATACGGTAGTTAGAAACACGGTTGCTCAATTGGCTCGAGCCACTGAAACTCCAATCAAAACCCCGGAGTCTCCAACGTTTTCCGATTTCGTTTTTTACTCGAGCATCGCCCGCTGTACTTCGAATCAGGCTACGGCTGCTCGCCCTGCGCTCCTTCTAAAGGATATTTACCGAAATGTGGGGAAATTCGGAACTATCATCATAGCGGATGATGGTTCACCTGCCGGTACGCTAAAGGGTAGACGGCCTCTCAGGTAACCCGAACACCCCCTCACCCAGTCAGATAAACCCAAATACGAACCTTTTAAATGGTTTTCTCGGCTTGGTTGGATGAACCATGGCGACTGTACACGTGTACTGATCACCGCCCATTTCCTCATACGAAATCCACTAATTAGCATCTGTCCGGGTGGCCTGGGAGGCCGTCTATCGGTAGACCCCACACCCCGCCACAAGCAACGAATCTTGAAGAAGTCAAACTCCTACATGTCCAATACGGCGGTTGGAACACGGGTGGTCCAGTGGCGGCTAGAATGATAGTCTGCTTTGAGAGCCTTCGTTGCTTGCCTAAATCCCTGGCAGTGCTTCTAAACCTAAACCAGGGCGGGAACATCATGCCGAGGAAGTAGTTGTACCAGGGTGTGTGCAAAAGTCTGTGGAACCGGACGCTCATAGGCGGAGTTTGTATGTGTACGGAAGCCCCCAAGAGCACATAATTGGCGGATTCCTTCAAAATTTGGTCAAGGAAAAAAGTCTCTCGAACTCTTGGCACCCAGGCTCGAGCAAACCCGTCCTCCGAGTGGCCTAGAAGGCCTGGAGCCAATAAGTGGAGGTTCGACAGACTTACCCACAACCCCCGGTACTGTACCGTATTCCACCCCCCCACCAAACGCTTCCCCGATCCGCGGCTTTTTCTCCTTAACGCCAAACCCCTGTCTACATTCTTCTGTAACGTGAATGTTCATGAGATATCGTTCAATTGGGCAATGAGATTTACTGATCCCTGTTGCTGATTCCGCACGAGGCTGAGGTATTTCTCACTTAAACACTGCTACTGCCAACTCATTTCATATTTCAGATTTTTCAGGCTTGGAGCACAGCGCCATCCGCACAAACCAACCATATGTCGTTACTCTAGACAAAATCCAGCTGAGCCCAGGCAAATTTAAGCGGTTTCCCCCGCGCCTGCTGTACAGTACCGGAAAATTTCAAGAATAACGAACACGCCTGGGCTGGTCGTGCAGCGAAACCAGACCCCCCGATTGACGGAGAGCTTGCGAACGAGGCCGGATAACCTGGGCAAGCGTCTTTAGGCGTCCTCTTGGGCTGTTCGGGGCACTGGGAACTGCTGCGCGACCAGCCGGGGCGTGTTCGTTATTCCTGAGATTTTACGGTACTTTGAGTACCGTACTGCCGCCTGAATCATACGTCATACCGGCAAGCCGTATCAAAGGCCTTGTAGGCAAGGTTTAGCTGGATCCCGAGTTTTCGCGATTCCCTCCTCGGGCTTTCTGTGGGTTCATCAACCTCGTCTGTCTTATCTAAAAAAACCGTAGCCTACAACCTCTACTCGTAATTTCCTGACGTTTGTAAAAACGACTGCTATTGCATAACACCTAAATCTTGAGGTTCTGGCCAATTTTTTGTCCATATGCAAGTAATAATATATATTCGTACTATACAATAGCAGTCGTTTTTACAAACGTCAGGAAATTACGAGTAAACTAGGCCTTACTATAAAAATTAATATAATCATTTCCTCACTTCAGCATCCTCTCTTAAAAGTTGCCAACCCCTCACATAGACAGGTGCAATAGCTACAAATATCTTCACCTCTCTCGCCTCCTCCGACATTCCTTCCAGTCTTCCACTATACACCTTTAACCTCACCACCAACCTTTCTTCTTTCCTCTTCTCTTCTCCCTTCCATTCTCCTTTCCAAACCCTCCCCTTCTACGTTAATTGCTTTCCGAGTACAAGCAGTTGAAGCCTTGCCACACATTGGAATCAGCCCATTGAATTTGACGTGGCGCTCGGTCATCCCACCTAAGCTAGATTAAAATCTCATACCCTATTCACAAATTCTATCGCTCCTGGCCTGCCCCCGTCGCAACATATATCTCAGGAATTCACAATTGCAATAACTCTTTGCTCTAATATTCATAAGCCATGTTTCTTATAGTGAGTTTATACTATTCGGATGACTGATTCACTATTTTCTAATACAAGGCGCAGCAGCCCGAGGAGCCCGACAGCGATATTGTGATGAGTGTTAGGGAAAAGGAGTGAGTATCAATGCCTTGCTGCGAAGCATGAGTTTCAAGCAACTGAAATTTGCCCAACTTCGGCAGTAATTGGAGTGCGGCGGGTCAACAAGAAGGCGGGCCAAGGGGGCGGCGGGGCCCCAAAGACGTACGCACTCAAGAAAGCACCAACACAAGCAGGAATACGGGTAGTCAACCAGGGAATGGTACTCGAGCACGAGCACTCCGTTGGGAGAACCCTAACTCAGCGGATGGGCGCGCAGCACGGTCGCGGGCCAAGGAAATATCCACCCCGCCCAAATATACAGAGTCCATTGATTTGCCCGTACCGGTAGGCCGGAGTTGCCGAGGTCCGACCAATCAGACGCGAACTGTATATTTGCTAGGGGTGTATATTTTCTTGGTCCGCGATTGCGCGCGCTCGATAGGGGGACGATGCATTAGGGAGTGAGCCGCGCCACCTTAACAGAATTGCGGCCAAGGAATCAGTTTGTCGAATGAAAGATTTCGTAGCAGGACCGAGTTTTTTGTTTACTTTTTTGTTTCTATTTGCTTTTTTGCTTTGCTTTTTTGCTTTGTTTGTTTATGTTTTTATTTTAATTTTTTTATCCCTTTTTTTTTATTTTTTTTCTTGATTTTTCTACTTTTTTTATTTTACGATACGATAATAAATTATTATTATTATTGTTTACTTAAAATCTCGAATAATTAAACAATATGCTATGTACTAGTAACAAGAAGGGGGGGGAAATTGTGGCAAAAAAGAGAGCCGCTCAGCCCTTTTGAGAGACAAAAAAACAAAAAAACACCAGACCTTACCAGAGGGGGCAACTCCAACGACATAGCACATTGTTCAATTACTGTATTTGAGATTTTACGGTATTTGACAAGTTCTATTTCATGACCAAGTAGAGCCGTCGACTGCCTAATCTGGCCAGTAGCGAAATCTAGTGTTTGAGACCGCCCAAGGGATAATGGAATTAGGCAATAGTAGTTTTAATTAATGGTCATTATAGTTGCAGTTGCGGTCGTCGTCGCCATTCCGGTTATCATTATGGTTGAATTTTGCTGGGATCGTGCCCTTCGGTTCAGGACTTAATCTCGCCGCGAGTACTTGCGCGCAAATTAAGTTACAGTATTCCACGGCATAGCGAGTCTATGGCATAGCGAGAATGCCCATACTAATAACCCCTGTCTTATAGAAATTCTATGGGCGTTCTCGCCTCACCGTGGACTCGCTTCGCCGTGGGTTACTGTATGGTGCTGATCAATAAAAAGCACACCAAATTCTGAGGTCCGTTGCACTATGATAGTTTGCGTGCAAGCAGAAAGATGGACTATTTGAGTACCATGAGAAATGTAGCAACCTAATGTAACCCCGCACCCCTCTGCGCTGCACGAGTACTGTACTGTACAAGTACTGTGCTACTATTTAGCGGTTGCGACTAATATTAAAAAGGATCTTCCTTATCTTCCTAGAACCCGGCACAAGAGGGCTTCCCACTTGCACCGACCTCATGAATAGTTATGCTGGGATTCTTTAGGTTGGTGATATGTAACTTAGATTTCTCGACTTATCCATATATAAGGCTCGATGTATACTTGCCCTGTATACTCGAGTATATACTGAACTAGTGAATTCAATTACAGGCGTTTTAAGGTGTCTGTGCACCGCAGAAGTGTCCATTACTGTACAGTACAGTAGGATAGAACTTAAACAGCCGGCACAGGGGGGCAAGATTGGCATAAATCTGGGGGAAGTTGATATGACCGTCCTGAGGTATCGGTGAGGTTGCACAGATGACCCCGCTTTTCTTCAGCCCCCAAGAATTCCAGCAGTCAACTAACACCATCCCTCATCATCCACCATCCTGACCTGTGAAAAAGAGAGAATGTCGCAATCTTTAAGTCATAATACCAACTCTTTTAATACGAGTTACACAGCTATTAGCGTGTCGAATAACTTTACATCTGCCGATGACAAATCTAATATCCTAGCCTGGTTATCCCCACTAGATCCCAAGTCACGGCATCAAGGCATCCGAGATCGCCGGGTCGAAAATATAGGGGAATGGCTGTTACAAACTGAGGAATTTAGAAACTGGCACGCCGGCAGTGGGGAAGGTGGATCCGATGACGCAGTTTTGTTTTGCTATGGAGACCCAGGGGTCGGCAAGACTTATATTAGGTAAAAAGGACCGAGCCCGTGGAATAGAAGAAAAGGGTGATTACTAACAAGCCGCGATGTTAGCTCATTGGTGATAGATAGTTTGTGTGATCAGGCCAAAGGACAAAATGTGGCGATCGCGTGCCTCTACCTTGACTTCGCCGCCCAACAAGACCAATCATCAACGAATATGGTAGGCGCCCTGCTCAAACAGCTTGTGGCCGGGCTGGGAGAGGTACCGAAGGAGGTGGCGGAGGCCTATGAGGAGCAGAAAAATTTCATTGGTGGGCGGGGACCGCAACACACCGATCTTGTGAAGATGTTGCAGACTGCCTCTTCCAAAAAGCGCACGTTCATATGCATTGACGCTTTAGACGAATGTGTGCCAGAGCATCGGGTCAAGCTTCTTAATTCGCTAAACACAATTCTCCGAAAGTCCCCGGGCACTAGAATATTCGTGACTGCAAGACCGCACATTGGACCTGAGATCAGAAGGCGTCTTTCTGGAAGAATGACGAGTCTATCCATAAGCACTAGGAGAGGCGATATTATCCGATATCTTCACAGCAGGCTGGAAGAGGACATAATCCCAGATGCGATGGATGGTAGTCTGGAAGCAGATATCTTGAAGAAAATTCCCGAAGATATTTCTGAAATGTATGTAGAGACAAGGACTCTAAGGCGCTTCAAGCATCCATTGACAGATACACATCTAGATTCCTATTAGTCTCACTAAATATTAATGCGGTCCTACAAGAAACCACAATCTATCGCAGGCGACAAAAGCTCAGCGCAATGACCAATGGCTTAGAATTAGGGGATGCATATGGCGCAACGCTAGGCCGGATAAAGGGACAAGGGGGGGGGGGAGCGAAGCTTGGCATGGCCGCTTTAATGTGGATATCTCACACGGAGCGGCCCTTGAAGGCCGATGAACTATGCCACGCACTAGCGGTCGAAATAGGGTCGCCGAACCTCAATATCGACAATGTTCCTTCGACAGGTACATTACTAGCCTGTTGTCAAGGACTCGTTGTGGTAGAAAAGAAGGCTTCCACGGTCCGGTTAATCCACTTTACGCTTCAAGAATACCTCCGTGCTCATCCGGAGCTTTTCGGCGCAGCTCACTCAACAATGGCGGAAATCTGCTTAAGCTATCTGAATTCCCAGCAAGTCAAGGCCTTTTCGATTAGTCCCTTCCCCGATCTCCAAGACACACCATTTCTCGAATATTCTTCTCTGTATTGGGGAGTTCACGCAAAAAAGGACACTTCAGATTGTGCGAAACAACTTGCGCTAAAGTTATTTGATGGCTACGATTGCCATGTATCCACTAAAATCCTCTTGGAAGCACAGGAGATGTATTGGCATGCTATGGATTTCGAGAAACCTTCCCTGTTCAGTGGTCTACATTGTGCATCCTTCTTCGGGATTAGTGAGATTGTGGCTGGTTTGGTAGAGATGGAAGGTTGTGATATCAACCAAATGGACTTTACGGGTAGTACACCACTCCATTGGGCTGCTTGGAATGGGCAAGAGGGAGTAGTGAAAACGCTCCTCAAACAGGAAGGCCTCGGTCCCGACAAACCAGATAATTCCGGCCGAACACAACTCCATTATGCTGCTAGGAGAGGGCATGAGGGAGTGGTGAAAATACTGCTCGGACGGGACGGCGTCAACCCCGACACACCTGATAACAACGGTCGAACACCACTCTGGTGGGCTGCTTCGAATGGGTGCGAGCGAGTGGTGAAAATGCTACTCGGACGGGATGGCGTCAACCCCGACACACCCGATAACGAGGACCAAACGCCCCTCTGGTGGGCTGCTTTCAATGGGCACGAGGGGGCGGTGAAAATACTACTCGAACGGGGCGAAGTCAACCCTGACAAACCAGATAGCACCGGCCGAACACCGCTCTTCATTGCCGCTTGCTTTGGGCAAGAAGGAGTGGTGAAAATACTACTCGAACGAGACGACGTCAACCCCGACAAACCAGATAACGACGGCCAAACACCACTCTGGTGGGCTGCTCGCAATGGGCACGAGGGAGTGGTGAAAATGTTACTCGGACGAGGCGACGTCAACCCTAACAAACCAGATAACAACGGCCAAACACCAATCTGGCGGGCTGCTCACAATGGGCACGAGGGAGTGGTGACAATACTACTCGAACAGGGCGAAGTCGACCCTGACAAACCAGATGGCAATGGCCGAACACCTCTTTTCATAGCTGTTTGTCATGGAGAAGAGGGGGTGGTGAAAATACTACTCGGAGGAGGCGCCAACTCCGATAAACCAAATATCAACGGCCGAACTCCACTCCATTTGGCCGCTCGGAATGGGAAAGAGGGGATAGTGAAAATACTACTCAAACGGGATGACGTCAACCCCAACAAATCAGATAATGATGGCAAAACACCACTCGATCGGGCTACCGAGGAAGGGCACCAGGGAGTGATAGCACTACTCCAGCCTCCAGAATCCGCCGCCCCCAGTTTACCATAAGGGCGAGAGCCATTGCTCCCTCACCGCTTTCAAATGGGGGTAACCTGTGTACCATCTCCTCATGGACCGCGACAGCTCTACAGCACGCCCATCGCCGCCATTGCCTCCCTCCTCTCTCCCCCACCCAACCTCTTCCCGTAGTTCAAGTCCCCACCTTACACCAATCCCCGTTTCCCCCGCCCCCCGGAATAATCCTACGACAGAACCTTAGCTTAACATTTCCCTCTTGGTCAAAGGAAATACTCGTTCAAACCTCTGCGGATTTTCTTATGTAGTCGAGTGAGGATTTATCAATTTCTGTTTAGTCTAGAGTTTGGGCGTTAGTGGGGAATTTCTACTGTTAAAATAAGCCAGTATTGCTCCAAATTTCCATCATATTTACTCTCTTTTCCTTGCTTCCTACTTGTATGTCCTCTTTGCAGATCGATTGTTTTTTTAATTTTTCCACAATTCCCTTTTTTCCCCTTCCTCCCCCCATCTAAGATGTATACATGAGGTTATTTAGACATAGATAGAGAAAAGGATATAAGTTCAAGTATTTCTGACGACTCTTGAAAAGTGATTGAAAGTTAACTTAGATGTTAACTAAGGTATGGCGGTGATTTGTTTTCCACCAAGGGCATAGTATAACGAAGATCATGCCTATAATACACCCTACTGGCCATGAGCCTGAAGCCGAATCGGGAAGACGGCCCACACTTCCCACCCTCACCCATCCAGGAAAAGCCAACGTATAATATCTTCTTTAATCATCCCATTCTAATTTCAGGAGCCCTATAACCTGACATCCCCATCGAAAGTGAGCGTGAAAGTCGTGATATAGTTGGGGTTCACCCAATAAAAAAAGAAAAGATACCAGACCCTATGCGAGGAGGTAAGTGGGGGGGGGGGGTATAATGCGCGGTTCAAGCATTTGAGATTCGACAATACAGCGCTTGACTCTAACACAATATCCCCTATTACAAAAGCGAACCATTTGTTCCGTATAAGTATCCGTTGAGGCTATCGAAATAGAAAACTCTACCGAGCTTCTCTGGGGGTAGTTGCGAGCGCTTGGAATCCCGTTAGAGGGCGTACTTGATACTCTAAGAAGGCGCCCCCCCGCTAGTGGCTCGGCCCGCAAACCCCCATGTAATTAAGCGGATGATGTCTACTACGCTACGGTCTACGAGCGAGCCGGGACGGATATTCGAAAATTAATGATAGGCCTAATATACCCCGCGAGTAGTTCTGTGCGCCCTACCTGAGCCACAGCAACGGGTATGATAGCCCGCGGCTCGTACTCGAGTACTGTATGAGAGTGCAGTGATAGTACTGTACAGTACTCGCCCAGGCCAGCCCATATAAACTTCCCACTCGCAACTGATATCCGCTAAGCTCCCCTGGACCCTTAGCGCCGCCACACCTTATTTCGACCTCTTAGCGTGAAAACGAGCTTCACTAGATAATGCGGCATCCCTCATCCGTCGCTTTTTCTCCCGGCGCCCATTTCCTTAACACGAACCTCTACCTTCCATCCCCCCTAGCACCTCCTCTGTGAATGTTCATGGGATGTCATTCAATCGGTCAACGAGATTTACCGACCCCCGTTACTAATTCAGCGGGGGTAAAGTACAAGTATCTCCAACTCAAGCGCCTTAGCCCCCAACCGATTTCTAATTTCAGACCCCTCAAGCTTGGACCAGGGTCACGGGCACGAACCAACCATGCGCCGTTATTTGAGATAAAATTTAGCTGCGCCCCGGTAAATTTAAGCAGCCTCGCTTCTTCTCCCACAAGTCCCGGCACCATAGTCAGGGCCTTGCAACACCAGGCCCATCGAATTTGACATGGCATTCCAGCTTGTGCTAAACTACATTTTAAGTTCAAACATGCATAGGTAGCCTAAATTCTAGAGAGGAGAGCATTGTTCAAGGGACTAAAACTCCCCGGGTCCGCGACATAAGTTCTCGAAAGGTATCCGCAGTTTTTCCACCCACAGCGAAAGGTGCAGCATGTCCACCTTATGGTAATTCGAATTACACTGGGACCTCATGCCGGCAGCCTACTGCATGACAGCGTACCCCTCACAACTTCGGCCCAGTACGGTAGAAATTTGAATGGTCAGACCATTTTCTATGTAGCCGGAGTTGCCTCCCTACCCCCCCCCCCCGCAGTGTCTGAACAACCAACCTTTGACCATCTTTTTCGCCCTCTTTTCCAGCGTAGGAAATTCTCGACCTTGTGGCCGATAGCCCAATTGTTCGACACTCTATAGTAGGCGTCTCCCCTATCTTCACCCTGCTGGAATGCTAGTCACGGGGAAATCCGAGGAATTATCAGAATGTCGCTACGAGTCGGGATGATGTTCCTTCTACCACTCTCACATCCTACATATATTCCATGGTTCTTTCTATTCGTATATTTTAGTACAGCCATAGAGTCAATCGGCAGGTGGCTAGGACAAACAAATACCATAATAATAATATTATATCATGAATCAAGTCCTTCACGGATTCTCACTCGGCCATTTGCGGCTAGGTCCTGTTGAATTTCGTGTTACTATCTTCCATTGTCCTCAAACAACGGCTTTGTCTAAAGCGTATTCTTTCCTATGTCATTCCGTTGTATTGTGTATCTTTTGTGGTGGTGAGACATCACCGGTTGGGTCTTGATTATTGGGCGGCTATCTCGTATCGGCTAGGCTTCAATGCCCTCTCCAGGTTTGGAGCCGTATACTCGGTCAGAACTCATGATGCGTTCTGGGCTGAAGACAGGAAACCGGTTCCTGCTAATGATGGATGAGGTCACTTTTTTTCTCTATATACGTTCGGCCTTTTGGCCCTTTTCTTTGGATAATAAGTAAGAATGATACGAGCAGAAGTTGTGCGAAGTCTTTACCTTTCCGCGTTCACATATTGGGGCACAATTTCAACAGGTCCTGTTGAAACGACTGATGGTTGATTGGGAGAGGTGGGGGTGAACCCGACTATTTACACAAGAAAGACGCAGTCACGATTTCCCCGGTTCATGCGGCCTCACTCGCTACCGCAACACCGCCGTATCGCCGGGGCATCACCACCACATTACCGGCTGATGCGATACCCTGCGGGCAACCATACCAGATATGGAAGGACGCTCCAACAGATCCCTGCGTTCTTGAGGCTAGCCCTGTAATTCAGAGACAAAATTGTTTCCATGAGAGGTTGTAGGATTAGCCCATAGGATGTGTTGAATCTCATCAACTGGTGTCCGAAATTCTTTTTTTTTGATCTTTCGAACCAAAAAAAACTCCAATGGGCAGAAGGGTTGATTTCTATCAGGAATCTAATAGAGAATCCCAAGAGTTTTTACTGCAAGTCAAGATCGGTCACTGATTCTACCATGGGAAATAGGGCTGTAAGTTTGAGATGATATGAAATACAAGGACAGGGGGTGAACTTACAAAAAGTCCTGTCAGATATCTCCGGGCGGGTTGCCGCTGCCACTAGCGCTATCGCACTTCACACCAAGCCGTATCTTCATAATTATTTACATTTTCGAATTGTGTGAGAGTATATACTGGTGAGAATAGAATAATTGGAACGGAAAACTAATCAGACTCCAACCAGAGTAAAGGGAGGGAGAGAGCCCCCCTATTTGAGCCAATGCCCACCCGCTGTAAAATTAAAATTTCCTAAGCAATGTTGACTACAGTCATATGATATCCGAAAAGCCCCCGTACCCTCGCAAGACAACAGCGGATAAAATCTGAAATTTATTCCCAAGCGGAAGACATTTTCACAATTTAAGCTTTGAGGGTTTCTACATTCCCGGAATTGTCACAGGTAGGGCTGAATTCATGAGCTGTCACTCATGGCCCCTAGCATCCTCCTTGTTACGAATTGAGCGTTCCTGTTGTGCAGCGGAAGATTGTTGATTAAGCGGAACAAGAACAGTATATAAATACCCTATCGCAATGACGCAACCCATGATGTGGAATACACACTTCCACGTACAACCTCGCATACGCAATAGTGAGAAGGAAGCCTATGAACTTCTCCCACGATACCTCTACCTGGAGGACCAATTCTCAACACTCCTTCGCAGTCCCCACCCTTGCCATACAATGCCACTATCTCATATTATAGAGCCTGGTATCTAGCCAAAAGATGGCCCTGCTGAGATATGATACCAGTACGCAATTCCCCAACTCCGAGAGGCCCTCCAGTCCCTCGGTAGTCCCCCGGCCGGCACTGTGAGGCCCCGGGGCTGCTGGGAACACTGATCTGAACTCCCTCAAAATAACCAAATATTGCTACCTCGGCAAATTCCTTGACAAGACGGGCTTGGAGAATTGCTCACAGTCTAATCATACTATCCACCAATTCTTGGGACCTTGCTATTCTAAAGGATTTATCCAATGGCAAGCGCCCTCTTAGATCGGGCTCCTCGCAACGCATACTGCATATGTAATACATATGCAGGAGGCCAGACTTTTATTTATAAGAGAGCAACTGTGTATTCTGGGTGGCAGAGCTGAGGGTGCCATATCGCCCATTATGAAGTTTCCGGAAAGGCATCACATGAGGAAGGGGGGATCTCCGCGTATGCTCGGGAGTGTGTGCGGCGTTCGGGAATCTAAGAATTAGGGGAGAGTCGAGACGCCTCTTGTGCGGGGCTGCTGACCATACTGGGCAGTTAGATTTTAATTATGTAATCCTGGGCATGAGTACTTTTATTTTTCTTTCCCTATTCTCATGCCCAGCATTGGCTTTTTCCTGATGAGAATTTCCAATAGCTCCTGTGGAGGGATCCATTGGCAGTGCACCAGGGGGTGTGGGTATAGAAATCGAGCGAGCGGCCTCAAATGCCTCTAAAGACATAACCGGAGAGTCAGTAGGCCTGCGTACAGTATTGTATAAGTTATTCCTAGCCACTACTTAACCTGACTGGTGACCTGTGAGCTGTGAGCCAGTCTTTTTTTTCAGGTGCGCCCGGGTGACTGTAGGTGAACCACGAACCCCTCTACTCGTGACTTAGAGACAGATGCCATAGACAAATGTCACATCCAGGACCCGGAAAAAAGAAAAAAGACAAAACCCTCGCTCAAACCCTAACACAGATTCAATACTCCCACCACCACTTAGACCAACCCGATCTAGGCGAAGCGGGAATGAGCGGAAATACCTTTACCTCTGCAGGTCGGACCGGGTTTCGCTGAAGTCTAGGGTTGTTTGTAACAAAGCAAAATAGGGAAATGGTTATCCAACCTTGATTAGCGTATCATATACATTCATCGAACTCAAATCTTGTAAGCACCACTTTCTGCACCTACGATAGTGCATTCGGTACTCCCCGTCCTCGTAAGTGGAGAAGGGATTGTTATTCATGCGATACTTGATAAAAATCTCACATATATATTCTTCAACCTACCCTTTTAGTACTACCGTTGTACAAGTATTGGCTTCCTCGAGCACATTACAACACAGTCACCTCGATAAACCAAGGAAGAAGAAAAAAGAAAAAAGAACCTTTGAGTCCATCCCCCCGCCAGTCCTATTATCTCCGCATTCAGAGATAAACGTTCCGATGAATGATTAGCGCTTTCTCGAAAGAGTGCTCAATCAGTCCAACCGAACACGCTTCGTCGATACACGTAGCATGCAGGAAGTATCCGAAAATAGGCATGAACCCGTATGATGGGTCAGATGAGCAAGGATCTGATTTTTTCTCTGGCCATATATCTCGCTAACCCTCGTTTTCGGGTACCTTACCTCTTGCTAGGAGCACTGTACCCGCCGCCCCAGGTCAAAAGTGCCCAAACATTAATTGTAATCTTGTTATTCTTTGCACACGTAGATACGCACAGACTAGTGGACAGATACTTCTCGAATCCCTGTACTCCGGGCATTATCTCGTCCAGCCGCATCCCGCTATCCCGGATAGCTCAAACCCGAAGAATTTGTCCGGTATGGCGAGTGATCCAGGCAACAGGTCATATTTTGTGTAAGCCCAGGGTTCATAGAGACTTACAGTCACCACCGGGGGCATGGCTAAACTGGGCGGGGGGCGAACAAGGGTACTTCATGGGCAAAAATGGGTTCGTTAAGGTTAGGGTTACAAAAAATTACTAGTGATTA
>Ga0307507_10008228_pt1 | contig 14576 bp, 10 predicted proteins | sample 7_EM_MG_FD_207223 | JGI IMG/M metagenome (GOLD analysis project Ga0307507, IMG submission 207223) | Populus trichocarpa ectomycorrhiza microbial communities from riparian zone in the Pacific Northwest, United States - 7_EM | ecosystem: Host-associated > Plants > Roots > Unclassified | place... | reverse complement strand
ATAAGAGGACACTGAGTAACGGTTCAATTATTATCCAAAGGTGTAATAAGCTTTCTTTCTGTTTTTCAAGACCCTTCTTTTGTCTGCTGATAACTTGAATAAGATTCCCTCTCCTTTACTGTTTCGGTATGGAAATGAAAGTATGGGTCGGTTCTAAAGTGCAGCTATGGTAGATGCTCTAACCAGCAAATAGATTCCTTACTCTTTTTTTTTTAATCTTCTCATGGCTTTCATTTTATGTAATTGATCTCATATATTTAAAAATGAGTACGTTTTAGGATGCTGTCTACTTATTTTTAGAGTTAATATTTCATTGAAAATTATTTTTTATAAATATTAATAATATGATTAAAACAAATTAATTATGAATGGATAGAAAATTGATTTTAAAAAAACTGTGGTCAACATGTTTTTATAAAACTCAACATTCTATTTCAATAAAAAAAAATAAGATTTTCTTGTAATAGCTTATATAATGAAATTGAGCTTTGAGTTTAAGCCAGGGTCAAGCCTCGGGCTTGAAATAATTTAAAGAATTATTAATTTTTGCCAATTATTTTGGATTTGAGTTTAGATTTCATATAAAATTATACTTTGGATAATAAAAATTTATTTTTTATCCACTTATTTAGTTTAGCTAGCCTACGAACGAATAAGAATAGCCTGAATAATAAATTTCCTCTTCATGGAGATTAATTAAAGCAAACCAATAAGAATTAATTAAAGCAAACCAATAAGAATTAATTTTGGAAATGTAACGCACGGTGATTTGCAATATTTGTAAAGGGAACTTTGAGCCTTGAATTTAAAAAAACAAGGTAAATTTATTTTTGACCCTAAACTTCATGAAGGTTAGAAATTTATCAATTTAACGATCTATATCATAAACTCAATCATAAAATTCTTATTAATTAGTACTTAATAGTTGGGTTTCACCGATCATTTTATTAACAGTTCAATAAATCAGTCGTCCCAACAATATTAATTCTACATAAGTCAATTTAAATCAAATTATATATTTTAGTGATCAAATGAATTAATGTCATTAGCTCATTACCGGGTAACTAGTTCCACAACATAACCCATTACCGGGTAATTAGTTTCATCCTTATCTTTTTCTTTCATGGCACATATTACAATTAAAATAGATGCAAAACACATTTAAATAAATTGCAGTTATTAAAACTTAAGAAACACTTTTAACAGAAAAAGATATACAACACCTACTTGTTACTCATGAAGATTCCACCCCCTCTGGTATAGGTCTTGCTCTAAGAACATCTCCTGTAACATCAGAATTATAGATTCATCACTAATCAATTTGTTTAATATAGGTGTCAATATTCTGGTTCCACATTAATTTTTCTTATTCAATTTAAGCTCTTTACTCACAAAATCATGTTTTACTCATCCATTTTCACACATGTTTAGGCTTAACTTAGCATTCTTTTCTACCACATTATATATATGTTCCTATTCAAGTTTGCAAGCCTAACACTAACATTATTTTCTCATTACAATACATTTATTTATCTTTATGATAATACCATATTAGCACACATAACTTCTAACATTAACAACATATTTATTCCAACCTTTATTCACCATCCTATTTCAATCAATCTTAGCCTAAACATACATTTAGGCTAAGTATACAAAATTCTCAACAATATCTTCTAAATTAAAGTCTAAATATAATTCATTTATAACACATGCATACAACCTCAATTTCACCCTTAAACCAATTCTATTCACAAGTTAAGTTAACAAATTTGACTTCTAATTTATTCTTATGCATAAACAACATTGTCCAAGGTCATTTATCATCATTATATCACAATTAGAATCAATTCTAAGTCAACAATTTCAAAGAATTCCTTCCCTCCTACATCATAGAAAGTTTCGGCTAAGATAAGGAAATCCACCCCCTCTTTCTTTCACACATCACATACATTAATATCCTTATTTAACATCACTAAACAAAAATAAAACAATAAATCATTCATTTTCATCCAATCTCTAACATTTTTCTCCTAGTCTGAACATATCATTAAAAAGAACTATAGATTTTTATGCAAATTAACTTCTCATCCAACCATTAAATACATCACACATCATAATTAAACATAAATCTCATGCCAATTTGAACCACCAAATTCAAACCCTCTACACTAGTTATAACTGAAATATGCATTCCAAATGAGCTCATTATTTTCTTTAATTTTCTTTTCAATTCTTTCATCCCCATTCATTTTGTACCTAAACTATCACAATTCTACACATATTTCATAACAACCAAATAAACAAACTCATCCCCTTAATTTAGCCCCTAGGCCGAAACTTAATCTTTAAATGGAGGCATAGTTTTTCTTTTTGTCTTTTGCAAATTAACATAATACCCAATCATTTCATACGTAAACCATAACAATTCTACTCAATTTACATAACAATTACTTCAAACAAACCTAATTTCACTTTCCTACACCTAAACTGAATTTTCCATTACTAGTAGAGGTGGTTTTTCTTTTCAATTTATTGTACTTGATTTATTTTTCATACACAAAATCATCATTTCAACACAAAACATCAATCTAAACAACCTAACATCATAACTTAAATTTACACAGCACTAATATATTTATTCTTTCACCCAACATAAAATCATCTTAAATAATCACTTTAAAGGAGTTTCTTACCTTCTAAACACAAGCTTTCTTCAAGCCTTCTCCTTCCATTCTTCCATTCTTTATTTCTCTCTCTAGTTTTCAAAACCCTTGCTTTAACTCCTTTAATCACCAACAAAACATGTTTTTCATGCATAATTCTACCTTACCCATCATTTTAATCTTTCAATCTCATAATTTTTTTAAGGTTTTTCTCTCAATTATTGATCTAGAAAACAAACCCTTTCATCCTCTCTTTTTATTTCTTTTATTCGGCTAAAACAACTTTTAAATAAATGAGATTTCCTCTTATTTACACTTTTGCCACTACTTTTTTTATGTCTTGTATTATTGAACTCTTATTGAGTTGAAATTTTAAATCAAATTAGGTAAACGTGTCATAAGACTCCACAAAATACTTCAGTCCGATCCGACAGTTGGATTGAAAGTTATGTGCAATAACATAAAACTGGTTGGTTTGTGATTTTTTTATCAAAAGTTCAAATTTCTTCATTCCACTCTTGAATAAGTCATATCAATCAATTCTCTAGATCCTTGAGACCATTTTTTATTCCCAGAATATTTTTATTTCCCTTTCATCATTAATTTCATTTACAAACTTTTTATTGTTTCATAGTAACGTTACCAATTTTAATCGGTGCTTACACCATCACTCTTTTCTTTTCTTTGGTACCATACTTTCTTATTGTTTATTAATTACTACCATATTAATATCTTGGTATCATTTTTTTTTCTTATTCTTTTATCCATAAAGAATTGTTACTGATTTTGTCATTATTATGAATTTTAAACTAAAATTCATAATCCCTATAGGAACCCCATCTATACTTTTTTATTTAATAATGGAGACTATTTTCTCTGTTTCACATCATATTCTTTATTATTTATATTGCTTACTGATTTTTTTTTCATCTCACGTTTCTACTACTCGTCGAGTTATTTATACTTTAGGTCCTATATTTACACGGGGGTTTACAAGTAATACCAGAATTATTTTTGCATCAGTTTTGGTTCCAAATATTAGTATAAAAAAAAGGTTGAGAGATAGATGTTCAACATACCAAGCAACAACTTATTTGCCTTATTCTCTGCTATTTTCTCAGCTTTTTTTGCCCTTAAGTTTTTTTCTTAGTTTTTGTCTTGTTTTCTCTCTATTTTAGAGATTAGTTTCTTCTTATTTGTAGAAACATTTTGAGTTTTATTCCTTTAGGTTTGTATACCTTGTTAATGAGTACAAATAAACAAGGTGGTGTTATGAAAATTTTGAAAATCTTATTAAAATCATTTAGTTTGCACCAAAAGATCAGTGATAAAGCTTTAAAAATAAATAATTAATCTTTGACAACAACAAATTTTCATATGAATCATATTACGAGTTTTTCAACAAGTAAATATTACTAAACAATATTTATTATTTATGCTAATTTTATTCTAGCATGTTTATTGAGTTTTAAGACTTTAATTTGATCTTATTTTTTAGAATTGTTTTTTGTAAACTTAGTATCTTTATATACATATGTCTTAATATAAACTAAACAAAATTTTTCACAACATTAAAAAATAAATGTCTATTGAAGCTCATCTTTTGGTTTTTACGATTCATGCTACTTTTGAACTTGTTTTACTTCGTTTTTAGTAATGCAATGCAGAATGCTTCTGTAAAAGTCATTTTTAATTGAAAATACATCAAAATAATGTTATTAAGTTTTATTTTTATTTTTGATATCAGCATATCAAAATTATAAAAAAACTAAAAAAACATCAATTCGATGCCTTTTAAGATGATTTAAAAATAACTTTAAAAAGCAGGTTGAACTAAACAAAGAATCAGATCATCGATTTTCATAGTAATTAGCAATCCCTATCTTAGTCAATAGAAAAAGGGTTTTAATTTTGAATTATTTTATAAAATAAACATTTTATGAATTTCTAATTCTCTAGTAGATTTCAAATTAAAAAGGTGATTAGGCATGCTAAAATTACCGAGGACAATGGTCCAACAAATGAAAAAAATTCCAAATATGTCAATATAATTTTTGTGTTCAGAAAGGTGTCTTTTTTAGTAAATGAAAATTAGATCTAAAAAAATATTTGTTTCTTGCCCTCGGTTTTACAAACTTGTGTTATCTTAGATGAAAATTGAAAAAAACATTTAGCACCATTAGACCATTAAGACATGAAATTAACATTTTTAAATGAAAAGGTGGTAGATAAACTTCACATAGAAATGGTTTTTTTCTGGCCGAGTTATGGGCCTGAGTTGTCCCTATAAAAACAAGTTCCTTGTGGAATAAAGGACATTCCGATGTTTAAGTTAGTATTTGAGTTTGGTTGATCATGTGACAATCATGTATAAAGTTAAGAGGATGAAAAATAATGTTTAGTTATGTGTAGAGAAGCTCTATGTGTTCTTTCTCTACTGTTGAGATGAAAAATAAAATATAATTTTTCTATCTCGATATATATGAGAATATATAGTCTACATTGAAAGATATTTGAAAAACATCTAGAGTAACTTATCATGAAATGTGGCCTTTTCCACTGTGATAGCTTTAGTTGAAGTTGTAGCTTGTATAGCTAAACGTGGTGCTAGCTCAAAATAGAAGAGAATCGATATAGAAAATAATAGAAATATATAGAGAAAAAAAATAAAGAGAGCTTAAAATAGTACTATTCATGAGAAAGCTTTACGGATGAGCTTTAAGTCTTGTAAAGGTACATGTTTGGAAGACTTTAACTAGCTAACGGACACAAAATATTTATAATGTAAAAGTTTACCTCTATCCATGCTTGCACAAAATGTTGTCTTTATAGGCATGCCTTTGAAATATTTACCACTTTTTAATTTCATAAGATATTTTTTATCAATATTTCATGGAGAAAGATCTATGATCTTTTGAAGACAAGTTGTTACGGGACCTGAAGATACTTGGTCAGGGGGACCTGGAGATATTTGGTCATAAAGACCTAAAGATAATTGGTCATTAGACCTAGAGAAAATTGGTCGGGGACTCAGAAACATAATGGATATAAATGGAAACTTTTCCATGGAAATTTCATGGAGACCCTTCGTGTTTGGAGACATGAAGATGCACTATTTTGTTTTTGAAAATTCAAAAAATGATGGAGATATAATTTTTAGATTTATCTTATCTAAGGTAATACTTCATAAAGACTGTTTCTTGTTTGTTTATATTATATCCTCCTTTGTAAATTCTTGAAGATATCTTTTAGAGATCAATCTTTCTAACTCTTTTACAAGTGCATGACACTTTTCTATATCATGTTCATGATCATGGTGAAAGAGACAAAACTTGTTAGGGTTTCTTGTATTTGAACCACTTTTCATTAGAGTTGGGTATAATAAGAAGTCCTTTTCTTTTATGGAAGCTAACACCTTAGCACTTGTTGTTGTTAAAGATGTGGTCTTAAGCTTAGGAAATGTCAAGCAATCATGGATGTGCCCCTTGATGCTTCTTTTTTATTCTATCATTAGATATTGATGGCATGATAAAGACTCTTCTTGTGTGTGAAAACGTGGGTGACCTTGTCTGGTCACACTTGTTTTTTTCCCTGATGTAATTTTCCATCGAGTATTTGATGTCACATAGATTTTTATCAGGGAATATGTATAACCTTCCCCATAAGGGATAATTATAAACTCTACTAATAAGGGTTTTAATGGTGATAGGTTTAAGCAAATTCTCCACACTTAGCATTTTCTTATTGAATATTTAGAGACATGCCCTCGTGTTTTCATCATCTTATTATGTGATGACAAAGATCTCTATGGTGCTTTTTTTTTTGTAGTATTGCTATCAAAATGAGAGATAAGCTTTACATAGAGATCATTAATACCTAGGATAAAGTCAGGTTTAAGGCTATGATATCATGCCTTAGCACATCCATAAAAATTTATAGGGAAAATCTTGCATATGGAATTACTCTCTGTTTTCACTAGCTTCATGATGTTTTTGACCTTTTATATGTGTTCTTTAGGGTCTTTAAGGCCATCATAGTTGTTTAAGTTGGCTTTAGTAGTGTCACAATTCTTGGTAAGGTGAGTGTGTAACATCTTATGAAAAAGTAGACACTTTCCTACTCAGTGGGAATGGTGTTCAGGAGTTGGGGTTGGTGTAGCCTCGAGCACATTATACTTAGGTTTTTTGTGACGAGGATCATATAAAAGAGAAAATTGAGACTTATAAGAAGATTGATAGAGTTTTCTTTAATCATCATGAAATGAAATGATTCTTTTAATCATATATTAAAGGAAATCACCTTCATCTTTAGCTATTTTTTGGATTTTTCTTCATTCTTTTAGAAGTTATAACTTATATCCCGGGTCAACTTAATTTTTAAATTTAGACAAAAAATGAATTTACTCCCATATATCATATAATATAATTAATCAAAATTTTCTCTAAAAAAAATTCCTAAATCAATTTCAAAATCTAGTTAAAATTCAACTTCAAAGAAAATAGCTTAAAAAAACAAAATAAAAATAAAAGATTCATTTCACAACAGCCTACTATAAAAAAAAAAACATCACCTTTCTCTCCTCTCACCATTATCATTAGGGGTGATCATTTTCGGTTCGGTTTTTACCTTTAAAAAACAACCAAACCGGAAAAAAAGGAACCCAAACCAAACCGGAACCGGTCCAAACCGACCGATTTTGGTTCGGTTTTTGAGGTCCAAAACCGAAAAAACATATGGTTTTTTTTCTTCATGACTGAAATGTGCCTCAGTTCAACATTAAATTTACTCCCACAAAACCTCATTAACATCATAAAAGGAAAGAAAGAAAAGGAAAGGAAGTCATGTTAATTGTTATCTTCTCTGAAAAAACACGATCGCCAATATCAAATGTTGGATACATGGACAGAGAAGGAATGAATCTAGGCTCTGCTACAAAAGAACAAAATGCAAAGGAAACAACAACAACAACAAACATAGTCTTCGCATCATCAGCAGTGAAATTTAACCACTCTGGCAAAATCCCATCTTTTTTCTCCACCTCCCCTACCATCACCACCAGAATCCACCACTATTTTAGTCTCTTCATCAGAATCCTTAACCCCATAACAAATTAATCTCTGAAATTGAACCGAAAGTTTTAATATTAGTGAGGTTTTAAGTTTTAAGTTGGAGTTTTGGGGGAAAGAGAGAAAATGACTTGGTTTATTTTTAGACATTGTCTGTGTCTCTAAACTTTTAGAGGGAGGGGGCGGGGGCAGCTGTGTGAATGGTAGGGGTGATCGGAGGGGGCGATTGTGTCATTGTGGATGAAAGGGTTAATGGGAGGGGAGGGGGTGGCTGTGTGAAACTAAAAGTGAAAGAAATGAAAAATGGTTTGCTAGGGTTAATCGTTAATGCCTAATGGTTAATGGGAGGGAGGAGGCGGCCCGCGGCTTGGTTTATTTATTTTTCATTTCTAAACCGAACCGGTTTGGTTCGGTTCGGGTTGGCCGGTTCAGGCACACCAAAACTGGAAACCGAACTGAACCGGACATTTTGCTAAATATTTTAATCGGTTTAATTGGTTTTTTTTACCGGTTCGATTTTTTCGGTTAATTTTTTTTTGATTTTCTCGGTTAAATTGGTTTTTTGAATTTTTTGCTCACCCCCCATTTATCATTCATCTCTTCCAACCCTAAATATGCCCCAATATGTAGGCTTTTAGCTTGACTTAATTCTCAAAGGAGAAATGACCCTTTAATTACCACCACTTGTTTATCATCATGATTGCTAGTTGAATTTAGATCTATATTATTATGCAATTAATATTGTTCTTGTTATTTTTGTTTATGTCCTTTACAAAGGCTAGATCTAGATCTTGGTGCTCCTATCATAATTGTATAACAAATGAATCAATTTTATAAAACCAAAATTATTAGTATGACAAGGCCAAGATCTTGTGCTCCAACTGCTTCCCAAACTGTCCAAACAAAATTGTTTTTTTTTTTGGAATACCTATTTGAGATAGCTTGTATGGTGTTTTCGTTAATTGATAATAAGTTTTATATTACTAGCTAATGAATATCACACCATTACCTAAGATGAGTTAAATTTAATCCCAGTACTTGACTTTCATTTTGTTAGTAAATCTTTGTGGAGGAGGAGATTAGTTTAGTTGCTTACAGTCTTGTTAGGCACATGATGTTTCATCGAAGATAAGAGAGATAATGGATGTGGTGTGGTAAAACTGGTTGGATAATGGTGGTATGGAATTGAGAAAGAAAAAAAGAGAGAGAAGATATTGTTTCTAAGGTAAGAGAGAAGAGATGACAATTTTATAATTTCCATACTCGAGGGTTTTTTTAATAATTAATTGGGTATAACGTTAATCTTGTAAATAATTTAAACTATTTTGTTGATTTTTTTTAGTGAGGATATAAAGTGTTATACAATTTTAAAAATTATTTTGATCTTGGATGTAAATCATAATTTATAAAAGAATAGATGTAAAGTAAAAAAATCATTAAACTATTAGAATTCCAAATAATTTTTCATTTATTAATTAGTGCATTTAATCCGAGCTTGTTATTTTTCTATTTTTTCTATTGGTATTTATTGGGGTCCTTTTTTAATGACCTTGTGAATGTGCTATTTGGTTCGGGTAAGGTAGTCTGATAACTATAATCAATAATCAAATGCCTAACCTTTATTGTCAAATCCAATCCAATTTGATAGGGGTAATTTGAAGACCTAATACCTAATCTTGATAGGATTTGTATCTAGATCAATTCAGATGATTTTACCAATTACAATCAATTTGATCAAGATTGATCGAGGCAAAAAAATTAACAAATTCTTTGAGACAAATGAAATATATAATTTCAAATATTAGAAAGTTTAAAGAAAATATGTGTATCTTGTAGAATTCAAACATGTTTTATCTTCTAATTCAATATACTCATTACTTCTTAACTACAGACACACTTATATATCCAAGTTCATATTATCATAGTAATTAATCTACAAATTAGTGAGTTGATTTGTAATGATTTAAGGTTTTGGCTTATATCATTATGAGGTTAGATTTGATAACTATACGGAGTATGCTTAGAAGTCTAAAATTAAGAAGGCTTTGTAGTTTTCTCATTTATAGTACAAAAAGAAATTTGTTTTGAAAACATAGATAATTGTCACATTTAAGTCAAATTAAAAGTAGTCTATTCACTTTTAGGGTAAAAACTTATTGAAAATTATTATCCAATAAATTTTCTTTAAAATGAAATGTTAACATGATTAAAACAAATTATGAGTGTATAAGAAATTAATCTTAAAGAACAATTTATTAACATGTTTTTATAAAACTCAAAACTATTTATCTCACATTGGATAAATACAATATTTTCTTGTATTTTATATAAAGAAAAGTCAAAGAGTCATAAATGAGCATAAAAAAATTAGGTTGGGCTCAGCCTCAAACCTCGAGTCCCGGGTCTCGAGGACATGGGACTAGGGTATGAAACTTGTTTTTTTTTTTGCCAGCCATTCTTATATATTTTAGTGATTTTATGAATGAAAAATACAATAATATCAATTTAAATGGAAAAACCTTACAAAAAATATCTTGAATAATTGGATATTACACAAGATATATTAAACATAATTAAAAACAAAGAAATATATTTGAGATTTATAATTCTAAAAATTTCTACAAGGAAAATAATATTTAGAAAGAATAAAAAATAGGAATTTATTTCAACTTTATAGGAACCTCCACATCATTGTTTATGAAAATAAAAATAAATAAACACATAAATCATTATATGTGATTTCAGAAAAAACAAAGGAAGAAATCTAAGGGCCATCAAATAACCCAGGAAAAAAAGACATAGAAAGCCATCCAATGAAATGGGAATGAAAAAACTAAAAAAACAAGAAAAAAATGATGGGCTATTGGTTTGTTGCAAGCTTAATAGGGATAATGCCTACTTGGATTTCTTCCAAGTTCTTCCGTGAAAGAAGAGTGTTGGTAAGCAATTCTAGCAATAAAGATAATATTGATAATTACATAAATGAGGGAGGGAGAGAGAGAGTCCAAATAGAAGAAAATGAGGGGGGGGGGGAGTCCAAATTGGTTATCTTTCATTAATGCTAAAATTCTCCGTCAATTCTTACATATACTGACAATCTTAAAACTAACTAATAATTCTAAATATAAGCTAACATGTGGCTTACTAATCAAATAACTAAACAATAAGTAAAATGTTGCATTTCAACACAAGAAGCCCCAATCAAACATTGCGTTTCAACAACCAATATTAACAGTTATTTATTCAAATTCTAACTGCCATAATTTCATTCTCTTTAATCTTCCTTATTGATAACTATTTGTGACAATTCCCCTTATAACAACAACCTTGTCCTTAAGGTTAAAATCTGGAAACCTCAAAGAGAAATATTCCAAACACTCCTATGTGGCTTTAAATGGGGATGAATCCTTCCAAGAATAAGGATTTGAGTCATAGCTCGGTTGTGGAGTTTCACCATCCTCCTATCCAACACTGATTGAGGCTAAAGAATGGGTGCACTGGTTATAATGGGTAATTCCCCACACACTCTCTTATTTTTTATGTGCTTCTTTAATTGAGAAACATGAAACACATGGTGAATTAGTACAGAGGTAGGAGATCCTAGTTTCTAGGCCACCACCCTAATTTTTTCTATGATTTTGTTTGGACCATAATACTTGGCTGATAATTTATGTAAGGCTCTCTAAGCTATGAATGTTTGCTTGTACGGTTGCAATTTTAGATACATATAATCTCGAATGTTGAATGACCATTCACTTCTTTTCTTGTTTTCTAATTATGCTTATTTTAAGTTGACTTTAGATTGTTCTTAAATGATTTGAGCATGCTTTCCTTTTTAGTTAATAAATCATCATTTGCTTCAATATTAGAGTCCTTATAAAAATAAGAAATGTGAAGTGGAGGAGTCTGACCATATAAAACTTCATAGGGAGTGAACCTTGTAGAAGTGTGGTAATTAGTGTTGTACCACCATTCTGCTAGAGAAAGCCATCTGGACCATTAGTTGGGTATGCTTCCAGTTTGCCCATCATTAAACGCTTATTAACTACTTCAGTCTGCCCATCATTTTATGGGCGGTAGGCTGTCGAATAATATAGCTTTACTCTTTGAAAGGAAAAAAGGTTTCTCCAAAATTGACTTAGGAATACAACATCTCTATCACTGACTATAGTTTTAGGCAACCTATAAAGTTTATAGATATGATCCATGCAAGTAATAAATACAGACTTTGTAGAATATGGGTGAGTCAATGCAATAAAATAGGTGTACTTACTGAATCTACCACTATCAGTAAATGATCGTATTGCTATGACATTAGGTAACCCTTCTACAAAATCTATACTGATATCAGTAAATGGTGCTTTAAGAATAGGTAATGGTTGTAGTAGCATAGGAAGAAGCACATTCTTTAACTTATTCTTTTAACAAATGATGTATTCTCTTACATACTACATCACTTACTTATGTAGCATTTTCCAGTATAATAAGCTTCCAATCCTTTTAGTAGTGATAATTAACCCATAATATCCTCCCATAGCTATATCATGATACATGAAAATTAACTTGTGTGAAAATTTAAGATCATTGCTAACCACAATCTTGGCTTTTCTGTTCAAATGGTTATTCACCCACTTGTAATGAGGGTGAGAGTCAAGATCCTTTAATAAGTCCCTTATGATTCCCAGTATAACATTATTTGTCTCCCATGACTTCTTGACCTCCACCATAATATTGGTAGAGATGGTAGATACCACCTTGACAAACTTCACAACTAGAATGTATAGAGAGAGCATTAGCTGCCAAATTCTCCTTTCCCCTCCTATACTTGATTTCATAATCAAAATCCAATAACTTTGTTAACTATAAATGATGAGATTGATAGGTCACATTTTATTCCAATAGATATTTGAGGTTAACACAATCAATATGAATCTTAAAATGTCTTTTCCATAGATTGTGTCTCCACTTGGCCACTGTATATAGGTTAATTAGAATTTCCCTTTCATAAGTGAAAAGAGTCTGTTGCCTAGGACTTAATGACTTGTTGATATAAGCTATGGGGTATGCCTCTTGTATTAATACTGCTCTTATCCTCACTTTTAAAGCATCAATCTTTATTACAAACTGTTTGCTTGGGTCTGGTAGTGCCAAAAGTAGTGGTCTGATCATGACTTTCTTAAGAGTTTTGAAAGCTTTAACTACCTTTTCATTTCAAACAAAAGCATTTTCTTCAGTAGTTAAGTTAATGGTTCACTAATAGACCCATTACCTTTAACAAACCTCTTGTAATAACCAGTGAGACCTAATAACCCTTTCAATTTCTTAATAGTCTTAGGTAATGGCCGATCCACCATAACTACGATCTTTTATGGATCAGTAGATACCTCATCTTTATAAATTACATGCCCTAAATTCTTTATTTGAATGCTACAAAAAATACATTTATTTGTCTTCGCCACTAATTTATGGACCCTTAATAACTAAAACACTATCTTCAAATGCTTTAAGTGTTTTGAAATGGAGTGACTATAAATTAAGATATCAAAGAACACTAATACAAACCTTTCAAGGTGGCTTCTGAAAACATCATTCATCAATCTTTAAAATGTGCAGGGGTATTGGTCAATCTAAAGGGTATAACAAGGGATTCATTGTGGCCATTATAGGTCCTTAAAGTAGTTTTGAACTCTTATGTAACCATCTTGATTTGGTGATATCCAGATCTTAAATCTATTTTTGAAAATACAGTAGCACCCACCAATTGTTCAAGTAACTTATCCACCAATGATATATGAAATTTTTCCTTAATTGTATGTTTATTAAGAGCCTTATAATCAACACAGTCTCTAGAACTTGTCCCTTTTCTTAACCAAAACTATAGGATAAGCAAAAAGGTTGTTACTAGGTTGAATCACCCGTAACTCCATCATCTCATTGACCATCTTCTCAACAACATATTTTTGTAACCCAAAGTACCTATAAGGTCTTAAGTTGACTAGTTGGGTCTCTTCTTTAAGAGGTATATCATGATCATGATGTTTAGAAGCTAGTAATCTTTTTAGTTCATTGAAAACCTTCTAGTAACTTTTCAACAAATAGGCTAAAGTAGAATTTCCTTTCAAGGTAGGAGTTAGATTTACAGTCATAGAGCATATTGTAGAGCTAGAGTCTGTGATGAAATTTATACAGTATAGGCTGATTTTTGCTAGTTGGGAAGGACTAATTGAAAAATTATAACATTGTTCAAGCTTGATAACTTGTATATGAGCATGATTGCTGCCCTTAAGTATCACCTATCCCACTTAAAAGACATCCAAAGCTCATTGTAATTGGAAACAATATCACCCAACATAGCCAACCATTAGATTCCTAGCACCATGTCACAATTATTTAAGTCTATAATGAATACATCAACCTCGAGATTCTCTCATTGCATTCTTCATTTAAAGTTTTTACATATAGTGTGCAACTTATCATTTTTCCATTAGCTGCTTCAACTGTTAGGGGTTTAATAATAGTAAAATTGCATTATAACTTGCCAACAACTTTAGAGTTTATAAAGTTATGTGTATTACCTGAGTTTATCATAATAAATAATGAATTTTTATTAACCTAGCCAATTACCTTTAAGGTATGAAATTCAACAATACATTTAAAAACATTATTATAGATATGAAGAATGATCTCTTTATGTTCAAAACTATCCATCCCTGTTTTCTCTCCTTCAACATCCTCCTCCCCATCAACTAACTTAGTGAATATAGTCTTTTATTCTTACATATATAGCCAGATACAAACTTCTCATCACATCAACAACATATACCTTTGGTTATCATTTCGTTTA